>Ga0078972_1008198_pt1 | contig 22169 bp, 23 predicted proteins | sample YelNatPaOPGAMG01_FD_67568 | JGI IMG/M metagenome (GOLD analysis project Ga0078972, IMG submission 67568) | Hot spring thermophilic microbial communities from Obsidian Pool, Yellowstone National Park, USA - OP-RAMG-01 (SPADES assembly) (version 2) | ecosystem: Environmental > Aquatic > Thermal...
TGGATTATTCTGAATTTAATGGCAGCAATGTTACATTTTCCTGGATGGCAGATTCTGGGAATGAAAATACTATAAAAATACCTTTGTTAAATGATAGTGTTAATATTAAAATATTTTCTCCTCAATATCCGCCAATAAAAAGAACAGTTGCAGCAAGTGGAATGCAACAAGGTATTTATAATATCACATTAGAAGAATTAAAAGCAAAAAAACCAAATGGCGAAGAAATATCAGGTGTGCAGTTTAGAAACTTTAAGTACAAAGATGATGGTTCTTGCTCTGTTCCTTGGCCTAATGAAACTCCTGGAGATAATGGTTGCTTGCCAGATGGTGTTGGAAATGGTGAAGGCCCTGTAAATCCATTTACATGGGTAATAAGCGGAGGCAAGTATGATTTAGAAATGAGAATGAATACAACAAACATTACTGTTCATTATGTTAATGTTGATTTGTTAGCAAGCCAGCCACCAGATGCAAGATTTGATGATTCTGGAAATAAAACAACATCAGGAAGTTTAATGCAAGAAGCTTGGAGATTTGGAAGCACAGGCCCAAATATTTATGATTATGTTATAATTGGTGTTCCTTATAATGCTTCTGCAATTAATGAATCTTCTGAAATGAAAATTAATATAACTAAATTTCACGATGAGAATTGGCAACCTGTTTGGGAGCAAGGTGAGGGATTAGATGAGTTAAATGGAACAGAATATGAAGATTATAAAGAAGATTTATATGTTGGATACATAAATGGTTCTGCTGTTTTGTGTAATGAAAGTGATGAAAATCTTACAAATGGTGTTTGTTATAAAGATACAGCTCATAATATGTTGTGGTTTAAAATACCTCATTTCTCTGGAATAGAGCCAACAATAGTCGGACAAGCAATCACTACAACAACTAGTAATGAAAGTGAAGAAAATAATGGCGGAGGAGGAGGCGGAGGTGGCGGAACCTCAACACAAAGATGGACAAAAGAAGTTATAATAACAAATAATGATTTAATCACAGGAAAAACAATTGCTTTGAAAAAGAATGAGAGAGCAAAATTCAATATTACTAATGAAGAGCATTATGTTGGGATAATTAATATTACAAACACAACAGTTACAATTGAAGTAGCAAGTAATCCTCAAAATATAACTCTTTCATTGGGAGAAACAAAGAAATTTAATTTCAATAATGATGATTATTATGATTTAAGTGTTACTCTTATTTCTATAAATTCCTCTTATGCAAATATTTCTATAAAAGCAATAAATGAAAAAATTACAACAACACAACAACCAACTAATGAAACAACCCCTACTACTGGAGAAACTGAAAAAGAAACACTCTTTAAATTAGATAAAAAAATATATTCGATAATTGTAGTAATTATTTTAGTTATAATTATTATTTTAATTTCTGTTTCAAGAAAAAAGAAAAGATATTACAAAAAGGGATATTAATTATAATTTTTTTAGTTCTTTTTATAGATATTTTACCAAGATGAAACTCCAAAACAAAAACAACCACAAATGATAATAAAAAAATAGCGGGGGTGGGATTTGAACCACACGACCTCAGGGTTATGGGCCCTGCGAGCACTCCAGGCTGCTCCACCCCGCTATACCTAGAAAATTATTTTTTCTATTATTATATCTAATAATAACTTAACTTTTAAACATTTCTAATTTTTATTTTATTAGCTCTTGCTTACTCGCTCACTTCGTTCGCTCGTTTACTAGAATACTCGCTTCATTTTTATTGCTCTTACTCGCACCCTCGCTCGCCCTTCGGGCTCGCTCGCAAAAAATAAAAAATCATACAATATTATAAATAAGATTTCTATAATTAATATTCTTTTTATTAACTCAAAATTTATAAAGATAATCTTATTTATTTAATTATGACAGGAGAAGGCGAAGGCAAGTATGAACTAAAAGGAGCAAAAGTTTATATTCATGAAGAAGGAAAATCAAATGCGAGAATAACTCATATTGATATTGAACATCCAAAAATAAATGAAATAATAAAACCAAAAGAAACAACTTATGCAGCAGGAAAAGAAGGAGGATGTTTTATTGGATTAAAAAAAGAAATGCTAATTAGAGCAAAAAAATTTCTTGAAAGAATAAAAAAATAATCCTTAACTTAATGAATAATAAAATTCTAACTTACCCAATATAAAACTAATCCAAAAATATCTTAAAGAAAAATTACTCTTCTTTAGCTAAAAAACTCCACCAAGGTTTTTTAACAGCAATTATCTCTCCAGTTTCTGCGTCTACTTGTGCTTTAATTTGAGCTTTTGTTCTAAACATTGCTAAGATTCTCATATGCTTTTCTACTTGCATTTCATAAACAGGTTTTGTCTCATTTCCTTTTCCAACTTCTTTTAATTCAATAGTGCAATTATTTGTTTCATTGCAAACTCTTAACCTTAATCTTGACAAAGCTACTTCTGAGGCAACATCTGGCATTATTTTTATTTCTGCATTTCTCCCATTACTTAATTGAATTTTTAGTCTTGTTCTATTTTGTTCTTGTTCCTGAGTTAAGTTACAATCTTCTTTACATTCAGCAGAAATATTTCCTGCTTTTATCCTTAATCTATTTTGAGATTCTTCTTGTATTTGTAGTATCTTTCCATCAACAGAATAATTTCCAGCTTTTATTTTAGATTGAATTGTATTTTGTATTTGATTAGCATCTTGAGAATTTTTTTCTTGTGTATTTGTTTGTAATCCTGCATTACTTCCTTTATTATTTGGTAGAGCAAAAACTAAAGATAATGTTATTACTAATATTAATGCTAAGATTATCTCTTTTTTCATATTATAATTAAAGAATAAATATTTATAAAGATTACTATAATCAAAACATTTTAAAAACTTCAAATCCTCATAAAGTTATGCCCACATCGCATAATGGTAGTGCAGTGGATTGCTAATCCACGCCCTTCGGGGCTTGCAGGTTCGATTCCTGCTGTGGGCGTGAGGAGTCAGGATTTGACTTGGCAAAAACTAGGAAATCCTGGCGACGAATTGAGGACGAAGAGTTTGTCTTGGCAAGAACAGGGAAACTCTGAGGACGAATTGAGAGGAAAATAATAAAAATGGTAAATAAAGTAAATGCATCTCATATTTTAGTAAGAACAGAAACAGAAGCTTTAGCTTGTTTAACTTACCTTAAACAAGGAAAAACATTTGAAGAATTAGCAAAAGAAAAATCTTTATGTCCATCAGGGAAAAAAGGCGGTTCTCTTGGATGGTTTGGAAGAGGAGTTATGATTAGAGAATTTGAACAAGCTTGTTTTCAAGGAAAAAAAGGCCAAATAATAGGACCAATAAAAACTCAATTTGGTTATCATATTATAAAAATCAATGATGTTGAATAAAGAATTAAAAAAGAAATAATGATAAAATATGAAAACTTATGTAAAATATCTAACAATACATACAGAAAAAAAGAGAGATTTTGTTAATATAACAAAGGAAGTTGAAAAGGCAGTATATGAATCAGAAGTTGAAGATGGTCTATGCTTAGTTAATAGCATGCATATTACAGCAAGCGTTTTTATTAATGATGAAGAATCTGGATTAAAAAAAGATTTTTTAAAATGGCTTGAAAAACTTGCTCCCGAAGGAGATTATGAACATCACAAAACAGGAGAAACAAATGCAGATGCTCATTTAAAAAGAACAATAATGGGAAGAGAAGTTGTAATAGCAATAACAAATGGAAAACTAGATTTGGGTCCTTGGGAACAAATTTTTTATGGCGAGTTTGACGGAAAAAGAGACAAAAGGGTTTTAATAAAAATAATTGGCGATTAAATATTTTTTTAAGATATATAATTATAATTCTTCAATTTAGAATATTAAAATCAATAATTAACTAAAGGAACAAAAACAAAGCCCTCATATTCTTCAATTATATTTTTATTTTTTAATTTTTTCAATTTTACAATATCATTATTAATAGGCATGACAAGTATTCCATTTTCTTTTAATTTTTCAATCAATTCTTCAGGAATCTCTTTTGCAGAAGCACTAACTAAAACCCTATCAAATTTATCCAGCTTCTTTATCTCATTCAAACCATTTCCATGAATTATTTTAATATTTTTATAATTCTTTAGAATTTTTTTAGATTTTTCAGTTAGCTCTTTAATTCTTTCAATTCCATATATTTCTGAATTTTTTGAAATATTCGCAATTAAGGCAAGAACATAACCACTGCCACTTCCAATTTCTAATATTTTTAAATTGTCTTTTAATTCAAGCAAATCTAGCATAAATGCAATAGTATATGGCTGACTTATGGTTTGTCCATATCCTATAGGAAAAGCACTATCTTCATAAGCAAATTCTTTAAATTGTTCAGGGAAAAAATTTTCTCTTCTAACTTTTTTAAATGCACTGATTATTTTTTCATCAAACCCTTTTTCTCTTAAACTCTCCAAAAGCTGTTTTTTATCCATAATAATAAAAAGAAAGAGATATATTTAAATATAAATCATTTTATTATAACAAAAAATTTATAAACACAAAACTAATAATTAGTACAAGGTGATTTCTGCTCAGAGAATTTCTGAGAATTAATATGGCAGCAAAAATAAACAAAATGCCACCTCTAACAGCAATGAATTTAGATATGCACACTCATATTTATACTAATTTTAGGCCACAAGCAAGATGGTTGGAACATGGAAGCAGAGATTTGGGGTGGCTTATTAATACTCTTATAAAAGGCAATATTAATGCAGTAGGAATAACTAATTTTGAAGATTGGAATTATGAGTTTTGGACATCTAATGAACAATTAAAAGAATTGCCAAAAAATTGGAATTATTATAAAGATGAAAGAGTTCTTGCTGTTTCTTCTAACTCTTATGATTCCATTTACTTTTTTAAATCACAAGAAATACCCACAGAACAAGGGCATGTTTTATTATTTGGCGGGGAATCTGGGAAAAATCTCCCAACATTGTCTTTAGATGAAATTTTAAGTTTATCAAAAGAAGATTCATGTTTAATAGTAATAGCAAGTCATCCTAATTCAAAATATGGATTAGGAAAAAATCTTCAAGGAAAATCTAAAATGTTTGATGCTTACGAGTTTAATGCAAGTTTAAGCAAAGAAGAAAATGAAAAAACAATAGAACAATCAAAACAAGATAAAGTGCCACTAGTATCATCTTCTGATTCTCATATACCTAGCCAAATAGGAAAATCTTATATAAGAATTCCTTCATATTATCTCTCATTTACATCAGGAAAAGAACTTATAAAATCTATTAAAAGTTCAATAACTAAAGAAAAATTTGCTGCTTATATGAAATATTCTCCAAGAAAATTTTCCACGAGGCATATTAGTTTAAATCTTATATATCATTTTGTTTTAAAAAAAATTAATCACAACATTGTTAATCCTGATTTTGCAAAACCAAGATAAGATCGAGCTCGCTTTCTATTTATCCTCAGAATTAATTTAATACAAAAAACAATTGTAAACTTTTTTCTTCTTTAGAAATTTGGAATTTCTAATATTTGTCAAAAAGATTTTTAAGGCCATAAAAACAAACTTTTAAGCAAAGTTTTGGTATTTAAGTTCTATTAAAATCTTCAGCTTACTTGAGATATATTAATTTATACCACATAATAAAATTAAAGAAATCATATAATATAACAGATCTAAAGACAATATTTCTTTTATTATTTATTTTAACCTAAGATTTATAAATAATAAAAACAAAATATAATTATGAAAAAAAAGGTGAAATCAAAAACAAAAAAAGAAGATAATTTTTTGTTTGTTAAGAAACTTTCTTCAGATGCATCTATTCCAGAATACATGATGGAAAGCGATGTTGGATTAGATATAAGAGCAAATGAAAATATTATATTGAGACCTTTAGAACAAAAAACAGTTAGAACAGGAATTGCAATAAAGATTCCAGATGGCCATGTTGGTTTAATAAGAGATAGGGCTGGAATTGTAAGTAAGATGAATGTTCATACAGCAGCAGGAACCTTTGACCCTGCTTATAGAGGGGAAGTTTCTATAGTTTTAATTAATTTTGGCGATGACACAGTTGAAATTGAAAAAGGAATGAGAATTGCTCAATTAGTAATTTTGCCAGTTACAAAAGTAAAAGTAAAACAAGTTGATTCTTTACCAATAACAGATAGATATGATAAAGGATTTGGAAGCACGGGTTTAAAAGAAAAAGCAAAAGCACTAAACGATATAAAAAATATGAAAATAAATGAAGAAGAATAAAAATGAAAGTTAAGGAAATAATGAATAAGGTTGTTGCAATTGAAAATAATATTTCTTTAAGAGAAGCTGCAAAAATAATGTCGAATAAAAATATTGGTTCTTTGGTTATATTAAAAAATGACAATATTGCAGGAATAATAACAGAAAGAGATATTGTAGATAATGCTTCAAATTTAGATAAAAAAGTTTCATCTTTCATAAAAGGGAAGATTATAACAGTAGATGAAGATGAATCTCTCGAGACAGCAGCAACAATCATGTCAAAAAATAAAATAAAAAGATTGCCCGTAACTAGCAAGGGAAAGTTAGTTGGAATAATAACCTCAACTGATATCTTAGCTAATTCTGACGAAATTGATGCAGATTTTTTTATTGATTAAATATACTTTTAAAATTCTCCCACAATATTTTTTCTGTCTCTTTTTCATTCATATTCCAAATTTCAGCTATAATTTTTATTGTTTCATGGATAAAGGAGGGCTCATTTTTAGTTCCAGGATAAGGAGAAAGAAAAGGCGCGTCTGTTTCTGTAAGAATTCTATCTTTAGGGATCTCTCTTATCATCTTTTGAAAATGTTCTAATTTAACTATATTTGTAGGAATAGAAAAATAACATCCATCTTCAATAGCTTTTTTTATTAAAGAAAACTTTCCAGAAAAACAATGAAGTATTTTTTTGCATTTATAATTCCTTATAACATCTAAAATTTTGTTTTCTGCTTTTCTCGAATGTAAAATTATTGGAACATTAAGCTCTTCTGCCAATTCAAGTTCTTTTTTCAATAACTCAATCTGGCTATTAATATCTTTTCCATGCTTTAAATCTAACCCTGTTTCTCCAATTGCAAAAACATATTTTTTATTAGCAAATACAAATTCTCTTAAATCTTCAAATTTATCATATTCTTTTTTATTCCATATTTCTTTTTCTTCTCTTGATAAGGCATCTTGAGGATAAAAACCAACAGCCAATTTAACAATATCAGAATATTTTTTAGAATATTCGAGATTTTTTTTACAACTTTTCATATCAACAGAATTTGTAATAATAACTTTAACATCATTGTCTCTTGCTCTTTTTATTACCTCATCTACTTCTTCTTCATTATATAGATCTAAATGACAATGTATATCATATATCATAAAAGGAAAATAAAAAGCCATATTTAATAATTTACCTAAATATTTTTATATTATTTATTAGTAGTAACAAAAGAAAGATTTATAAATAAAGGAATATTTAATCTTAATAGAAACATGTCAACAGAAAAAACCAATTATAAAAATAAAAGAACATTATGTCATATTTTAATAGCAGACGATAGGCCAGAAAGAAGAATAAATACAAGTTTAGTTTTATCTGAAGAATTAAGCCAATGTGGAATACCAAATGAAATTGTTACAAGGCGGAATGGACAAGAAGTTTATAAAGACATTATGCAATTAGGAAATATTTATGATATTCTTATTTTAGATTATGGAATGCCTAAATTAGACGGGGTTTCTCTTGTTAAAAAATTAAGAGAAAACGGATATCAAGGGCATATAGTCATGTTAACAGGGCATTGGGCGGGCTGTGTATCTGCAAATGTAAATGGAACTTATCTTGCTATAGGAAAAGAAAAAGGCAATACCTGGGTTGATGGAATTTTTGATATTTTTGATGGAGGAGATAGATTAAAATTAGTAAATTTAGTGAAAAAGATTTGCAGTGAAAAGAATTGTAAAGTTTAAATATTCCCTTTTTCTTATTAATATATGTTACAAATCTTATTATTGATTTTAATTATAATTCTAGCATTTCCAATTGGATATTTGTTAGCAAGAGCAACAAAAGAAGAATTAAAAGCAGGACGAAAAGGATTTTTAGCATTATATTTATCTTCAATAGTTATAGCAATAATTATAGCTTTTTTAAAAATAAATAAAGAAATAAAAATATCAATAATATTAACTTTAATATTTATTGCTATAGTCTCCTTCATGGCTTTTTTTCTAAGTTATCCAGAAAATCAAAGATTTTCAGGCTCATCTAAAATTAAAAATTTTAGAGATGATAAAAATTTTATGAAAAAATAAAATTATCTAAAAATCTCCACTACCTCACAACTCTGCAGTTGCTTCGCAACCTTGCCTTTTGGGAAACTTCGTTAAATGCTAATGTTATGCTCAATTGTCGGCAGAAATATTATTGGTAGGTTCTTGAAAAGATTTATAAATATATTCTATCTATTTCTAATTTATGCGACTAAAATACTTTCTTTTATTAGTTTTTTCTTTTATTTTTATTATTATAGCGGTATTCTTTTTTAAAACTACTTTTCAAAGTCCCCAAATAGAATTAAATTTAACTATTTATGAAAATATTTCTCCTGATGTTAAAGTATTTGTTCTGGATAACAATAAAAAAGAAATATCAACAATTGATGAAAATGATTTCTTTTTTCTTCAGCAAAGAGGACTTCCAAAAGGAACAGTTTATGGTTTTAGGATTGTTGATGTAAATGGGGAAGTAATAAAGCCTGTTTATGAAACATTCAATGCGAAAACATCCGATTGGGTAGAGCAAAATAAGTATTATCAGCATATAAGAACAGGTAATCAAACCGTTGAACTTTTAACAATCAAAGATAGTATTGGAACTATAGTAGCAAGGACTAATCTATTAGTATTAAATTTCGATGAAGTAATCAGAGATAATTGCAGTTATTTAATATCTGAACCTATTGTTGATGAGAGCGGGTGGTCGCGTGAGAGTAAAATTGTTAACTGTGTAGCAAATATTGCGGTAAAATTTAAAAGGGCTGATATGTGCGGATGGTTATATAAAATCTTTAATATAACTAATACAGATGACTGTATCAGAAATTATGCAATTACAACAAAAGATACTTCAATTTGTGATCTTGCAAGTATGCCAAAATCTAGAGGGTTCTGTAAAGCAAAAGTAACTAATAATTGGGCAGAATGTAGGAAAATTTCTTGTGATGCATCCTGCGCAATGGAAGGTCTTGAAACTCAGCAGGATTTGTGCATCCAATGGTATGCGATTGAAAACAGGAATGCAACTCTTTGCAATGAGATAAAAAGTCAAGCATATAATATGAAAGAAATCTGTTTGAATCTTACAACAAGAAGCTAAAAAAAGAAACAAAACTTGGCGACGGCTTGCTTGCAACTTTACTCTCCTCGCATTTGTTCGGAAAAATGAAAAGCTCTTAGTTTCAATTCAAAAATATTTAGAAACCCTTAAAAATAATCTTTTTCTAATTTTAGTATGTTATCTTTAATTGGTTTAGGTTTAAATGAAAAAAGTTTATCAATTGAAGCTATAGAGATATGTAAAAAATCAGATAAGATATATTTAGAAAACTATACAGTAGATTTTCCTTATGATATAAAAGAGCTTGAAAAACAAATAAAAAAGAAAATAATAATTCTAAAAAGAGAAAATATAGAAAATGAAGATAAAAAATTATTAGAAGAAGCAAAAAAATCAAATATTATATTATTAGTTTATGGCTCTCCTCTTATTGCAACAACTCATCTAATTTTAATTTTAGAATGCAAAAAACAAAAAATAAAATATAAAGTAATTCATAACTCAAGCATTTTTGACGCAATAAGCGAAACAGGATTGCAAATGTATAAATTTGGGAAAACAACATCTCTACCAAAATGGCAATCTTCTTACAAACCAACAAGTTTTATTGATGTAATACAAGAAAATAAAAAAATTAATGCTCACACTTTAATCTTAGTAGATATAGGTTTAGACAGCAAAACAGCCTTATATCAACTAGAAGAAGCATCTAAAAACAAAATTAAACTTGAAAAAATATTAATCTGTTCTTGTTTAGGAACAAAAAATCAAAAAATATATTACAATACAATTGATAATTTGAAAAAAATAAAGATAAAACCCCCTTATTGCATAATACTTCCAAGTAAATTACATTTCTTAGAAGAAGATGCATTAAATAATTTAACAAAATGAAAAGATTATTCAAATTCAAATATCCAAAAATTTTAACTTATATAATAACAATAGCACTTGCATATATTATATTTAAAAATCCAAATGTTAATAGTTTTGTATCTCATTTAGGAAAATTAAGTTATTTGGGTGTTTTTATTGCAGGAATACTTTTTGCATTTGGTTTTACAGCACCATTTTCAGTTGGTTTTTTTATAACTTTAAATCCTTCTAATATTTTACTTGCAGGAGTTCTTGGGGGTTTTGGGGCTTTGTTATCTGATTTATTTATCTTTAAACTTATTAGATTTTCTTTTATGGATGAATTTAAAATCTTAGAAAAAACAAAATTATACAAAGAAATATATCATATAGCTCATAAAACAATTCATGGAAAAATAAAAATATATTTAACATATGTTTTTGCAGGAATAATTATAGCTTCTCCTTTACCTGATGAATTTGGTGTTGCGATGCTTGCAGGATTAACAAAAATAAAAACACATATTTTGGCAATATTAAGTTTTCTACTCAGTACTATAGGAATATTAATTATATTGCTTATTTAAAGAGGTTAAAATGTTCACAAAAAAAGAAGAAAAAATTATTGCAAGTTTAGACACGCCAAAAAAAATTCAGGATTTTTTGAATAAACTAGGTGCTAATTTGACAAAAGATGGAAAAAGATATAGAGATACTTGTTATTCCCCAAAGCTTGTTTTAAAATACAGAAAAGCTCATTGTATAGAAGGAGCAATTTTTGCAGCAGCTGTTTTAAGATATCACGGTTATCAACCTTTAATTGTTGATTTAGAATCAACAGAAAATGATTTAGATCATGTTATTGCTGTTTTTAAAATTAACAACAAATGGGGCGCAATTTCAAAAACAAATCATGCTGTTTTAAGATATAGAGAGCCCATATATAGAGATATAAGAGAATTAGTTATGAGTTATTTCCACGAATATACTGATAAAAAAGGAAACAAAACCTTAAGAGCATTTTCCAATCCTATAAATCTAAAAATCTTTGATAAATATAACTGGATGACAAGTGAAGAGGAAGTTTGGTATATACCTAATTATTTAACAAAAGTAAAACATAATAAAATTTTAACAAGAAAACAAATAAAGAATTTAAGAAAAGCAGACAAAATTGAAATAAAAGTAGGAAATATGAAAGAATATAAAAAATAAATTAATTAAGTTTAAAAATAAAACTTACTCAATAAAAACATGGAAAACCAAAATGAAAAAGAGAAAAAAATACTTGAATATTGGAAGAAAAACAAAATTTATGAAAAATCAAAAGAAAAAAACAAAAATGGAAAATCTTTCTATTTAATGGACGGCCCTCCTTATGCAACAGGACACATTCATATGGGGACTGCCTTGAATAAAATTCTAAAAGATATTGCTTATAGAAGTCAAAGATTACAAGGGAAAAATGTATTTGACAGAGCTGGTTATGATACTCACGGTGTTCCAATAGAGTTTCAAATTGAAAAAGAAATAGGAAGCAAAAACAAAAAAGATATAGAAAAATATGGAGTAAAAAAATTTATAGACAAATGCAAGGATTTTGCTACAAGATATATAGATGTTATGAATTCTGAATTTGAAAATTTAGGGGTTTGGATGGATTTCAAAAATCCATACCTAACTTTAAACAAAGAATACATAGAAGTTATATGGGATGTTTTTAAAGAAGCTGATAAAAAAAATCTCTTATACTTGGGAAAATATCCTATTCATGTTTGTCCAAGATGCGAAACAGCAGTTGCTTATAATGAGATAGAGTATGTAAAACAAGAAGACACTTCAATTTATGTTAAACTCCCTCTTAAAAATAAAAAAAATACTTTTTTGATAATATGGACAACAACCCCTTGGACTTTGCCAGGAAATACAGGAGTTATGATTAATCCGAATTATATTTATTCTGAAATAAAATTAGAAAATGGAGAAAATTGGGTGATTGCAAAAGAATTAGTAAAAAAAATAATGAAAGAATTAAACTTATCTTACAAAGAAATAAAAGAATATAATGGCAAGGAATTAGAATATTGGGAATATGAAAATCCTCTTTCAAAAAATTTAAAACTAAAAACAAAAAATGCTTACAAAGTTGTTCTTTCCTCAAGATATGTTAATTTAGAAGAAGGAACAGGGTTAGTTCATTGCGCTCCAGGGCATGGGAAAGAAGATTATGAAGTAGGAAAAGAATATGGATTAGATATACTTTCTCCTGTTAATATTGATGGTTCTTTGACAGAAGAAGCAGGAAAATATGCAGGAAAAATTGCAAGAATAGTTGATACAGAGATTATACAAGATTTAGAAAAAGAAAATTTTTTAATTCATAAACATAAATATTCTCATGATTATCCTATCTGCTGGCGTTGTAAAACCCCTCTTTTGATGATTTCTCAACCGCAATGGTTTTTTAAAATTTCAGAAATTCAGAAAAAATTATTTAAAGAAAATCAAGAAACAACATGGGTTCCTTCGTGGATGCAGTTAAGAATGAAAGCATGGTTAGAAGGAATAAGTGACTGGCCTGTTTCTCGTAGGAGATATTGGGGAGCTCCAATACCAATATGGGTATGCGAAAAATGTAATAAAAAAATTGTGATTGGCAGTATCGCAGAATTAGAAAAATTATCAAAACAAAAAATAAAAGAAATACATAAACCAGAAATAGATGAAATAACAATTAAATGTAATTGTGGCAGAATTATGAGGAGGGTAGAAGATGTTTTGGATGTCTGGTTTGACTCTGGAGTTTCAAGTTGGGCTGCTTTGGATTATTCTATAAATAAAAATAATTTTGATAAATTTTGGCCTGCTGATTTAAATATAGAAGGAAAAGATCAGATAAGAGGATGGTGGAATTCTCAACTTATTTTATCAGAAATCAAATTTGGGAAAAAACCATTTAAAACAATATGTGTTCATGGAATGGTTTTAGATTTAGGAAAGAAAAAAATGTCAAAATCTCTAGGAAATATCATAACTCCTCATCAAATAATTGAAAAATATGGAAGAGATCATTTAAGGTATTATCTTGCAAAATCTTCTAAGGGAGAAGATTTTGCTTTTAATGAAAATGAGTTTAAAGATATAGCAAATGTTTTCAGAATTTTGATAAATATAAATAATTTTGTAAATAATCTCGAAAAAGAAGAAACAGAAATGAAAATAGAAGATAGGTGGATAATATCAGAATATAATTCTCTAATAAAAGAAGCAATAAGAAACTATAATTTCTACAAATTTTCAGAAGTTATAAAAAATCTAGAACAATTTTTAGTTAACGATTTATCAAAAACCTATATTCAAATAATAAGAGAAAGAAGCGACGAAGTTTATAATTTTCTAAATGAAATTAGATTAGGATTATTAAAATTATTTGCTCCAATAATTCCTTTCCTAACAGAAGAAATTTTTCAAAACTTAAAAGAAAAGAAAATTGTAAAAGAAGATTCTATTCACCTTACAGAATTTCCAAAAAGCAATGATAAATTAATAGATAAAAAATTAGAAGACGAATTTAAAATAATATTAAAAATAATAGAATTAGGATTAGCCGAAAGAGATAAAGAAAAAATAGGATTAAGATGGCCATTAGCAAAAGCAATAATAATTACAAAAGAAAAAATATCAAAAGAATTGCAAGAAGTAATAGCAAGACAGTTAAATGTTAAAAAAATAGAATTAAAATCTGGAGAAAAATTAGAAGTAAAACTTGACACAAAAATTACTCCAGAGCTCGAGGCAGAAGGTTTTGCTAGGGAATTATCAAGGAAAATTCAAGATGCAAGAAAAAAAGCGGGGATGATTAAAACAGAATTTATTGATTTGACAATATCTATATCTCCCTCTTTATTAAAAAAACTAAAATCACAAGAAAATTTTATAAAACAGAGAGTAAATGCAAAAAAAATTAAATTAACAGAAGAAAATATTAAAAATGCAATTGAATTTGAAATAAAACAAGAAAAAATTAAAATATGTTTAAATAAGATATAATCACCATTATGTACTAACAATAAACTATCGTTATAATATAGTGGTTATCCTATAAAAATATTTATAAAGCCAATTTACCATAGATAAGTAATTAAAATGATAGTAAAAGAAGAGTTTTTAAGCAGGTTAAGGAAAATTTTTGACCTTAATTTGTACGAGGTGAAAGTTTGGTCAGCTTTGTTATCTAGAGGAACATCAACTGCCGGGGAGTTAAGTACAATAAGTGATGTTCCAAGAAGCAGAACATACGACATCTTAGAAAGTTTAGAAAAAAAAGGTTTTATTGTGATGAAATTAGGAAAGCCAATAAAATTCGTTGCATTAAAACCAGAAGAAGTTATTGAAAGAGTAAAGAAAAATCTAGTAAGGGAAGCTTCTGAAAAATCAAAAAGACTTGAAGCTTTAAAAGGAGAAGATGTCTTAAAAGAGCTTACTGAATTGTACAGCAAAGGTATAAAATTTGTTGAGCCAACCGAGCTTAGCGGAAGTTTGAGAGGAAGACAAAATATCTATAACCATATGGATATGTTGATAAGAGAAGCTGAAAAAACAATAAGCCTTGTAACAACATCAGAAGGACTTAACAGAAAACTCGAATCTTTGATGCCAAGTCTTGAAAAAGCAAAGAAAAGAGGGGTAAAAATAAAAATAGCAGCTCCAATAAATTCTAACAACAGCAAAATAGCAAAAGAACTTGGAAAAGTAGCAGAAGTTAGAAATTGTGATGGTTTAAAAGCAAGATTTATGATAGTTGATTCTGAACAGGTAATGTTCATGTTGTTAGATGATGAGAAAACCCATCCAAATTACGATGTTGGGGTTTGGCTAAATACAGAATTTTTTGCCCAAGCTCTTGAACAACTCTTTGAACTTGCTTGGAAATCATTTAAGTAAGTTAAAAATAATCTGCTTAAACAAAAAAGAGGAATTTTTTATTTAGATTTTTTTAGCTTATTTTGTTAATATTATAGAATAATATTATAGAATAATATATTAAGAGATAATAAAAAACCATGGTAAACAGTAATGTCATTATAAACTTAAATGATTGCCTATATCTTAAAATGCAGTTCTTATATACAAATCGTTTATTATATTAACTCTAAAGAATATTTTATCTATCTAAAATCTCGCCAACCAAATAATTCACAGAAGTATTAACTATTTTAACATTTATGAATTTGCCAAGCAAATCTCTTCTTTTTGTTTTTAAAACAATTGGTTTATAACTAGTATTTCTTGCAATAAAATTATTATTTTTAAATTCATCAACTAAAACCTTTCCTTCCCATCCCAACCATTTTTTATTTTTTTTCTGCAATATCTCAACATATAATTTAGAAAATTCTTTTGCTCTTTTTATTGCAATCTTAACATCAATCTGTTTCTCTTTTTCTGCTGGAGTTCCTTTCATTGCCCAATATTTGCTGAAATTAACAACATCTGGCTGAATTTTTTTTATAACATCAAGAGTTTTGACAAAATCTTTTCTTCCTTCTCCGGGATAAGCGAGAATAATATCTGTAGCAATAGTTATTTCAGGTATTTCTTTTCTAAATTTATTAACAATATAAAAAAAATCTTTAACAGAATATAATCTGTTCATTTTCTCCAGAATATTATCTGAGCCAGATTGTAGAGGGATATGCAAGAACTTATAGATTTTTTCATTTTTATAAATCTCAATTAATTCATCTAATATAGGCAAGACATTATTTGGATTCATCATTCCTATTCTTACAAAAAATTTTCCTTCAATTTTTAAAATTTCTTTTAATAATTTTGTTAGTTCATATTTTCCTCTTTCTGTCCCATATGCAGCATTATCCTGAGATGTAATCCAAATCTCCTTACATCCTTCTTTTATATCTTTTTTTATATTTTCAATTATTTTTTCCATAGGATAAGAAAATAATTTTCCTTTTGCTAATCTTGTTATACAATAATTACAACTTCCTAAACAACCTTCTGAAATTTGTGTTATTCCTATTATCTTATTTTGCCTGATTTTATTCATACATAATTTTATTTCATCTTTATAAGAAAGATATTTTTCAGCCCTGTATTTTTTATTAACAATATCATAAATTAAATTTAGAATATCTTTATAATGATGAGTCCCCAACAAATAAATATTTTTTATTTTTTTTAATTTTTCAGCTCTAACTTCAGGCATACATCCTGCTACTATTACTGGTTTATTTAATTTTAATAAATCAGAAATTCTTCTTTCAATCTTTTTTTCAGTTGGTCCTTTAACAATGCATGTGTTAAGAATTATTATGTCTGCGATATCTGTTTTAATAACAGTATCAAATCCGGCCTGTCTTAATATCCCTTTCATTATTTCAGTATTATTCTGATTAGCAGAACATCCAAAAGTTTCTGTATAAATAAAATGTGGTTTCATTATATTTTTTATATAAAAAGAATACTTATAAATCTTTTATCATCTCACCATTACAATACTCACATCTCTTCCATAACCTCAATTCCTAATAAATTCAAAGAGATTTTTATGACAATTCTAAATGCTTCAACTAGAGCTATTCTTTTTTCTTTGTCTGTTTTTTCTGCATTAATTACAGGACAAGAATGATAAAATTCGTTAAAGATTTGGCATAGCTCAAAAGAATAATTTGCAATCAAAGAGGGGTTTAAATGATTATATGCCTGATTAACAACAGAGGGAAAATCCTGTAATTTTTTAACTAGGTTTATTTCGTATTTGTTTAGGTTTTCTATTTTTATTTTTTTCACTTTTGATTTTATTTTTTTCAATATAGAAGAAGCACGAGCATAACTATATTGAAGGTAAGGCCCTGAATTTCCTTCAAAGGATAGAGCATTCTCCCAATTGAATATTATATTCCTATTAGGGTCGTTTTTTATTATTGCATATTTTACTGCACTATAACCAATTTTTTTGGCATCGCCATAAGTTTTTCTCTTTTTTATTTCTTGTTTTGCTTTCTCAACTGCTTCTTTCATAAAATCTTCAAGCAGAACAACATCTCCTTTTCTTGTTGACATTTTGCTCGCTTCCCCATTTTCTTCAATTAGAACATAAGAATAATGAATTACTTCTGGAGATGGCTTATTTAAAATTTTTAAAGCAACTTTTATCTGCTCAAAATATAATTTTTGATCTTCTCCTAAAACAATATAAGTTTTTTCGCATCTATTTATCTTATCAAGAGTGTAAGCAATATCTCTTAAAGGATATAGACCAGTGCCATTACTTCTTGCTAAAACCAGAACAGGAGTTTTCATTTTTTTCTCAAGTCCGTAATTTTCCTCGTTCAAAACAAATCTTCCTTGTTCATCCATAAATAATCTACCTGTTTTTTTGAATTCATCTAAAATTTTCTTTGAATCTTTAATATAAGATGATTCATAATCAAATTTATCAAATTTAATTCCAAATTCTTCAAGAATTTTTCTTTGCCCTTTAACAGCAATATCAACTATTTTTCTAAATTTTTTCCTAACTTCTTTATTCCCTTTTTCAAATTTTTCAAGTAAATCAAATACTTTTTTTTCTAATTCTGGATTTTCTTCTATTTTTTTATTGATTTTAATATATAAATTCAATAAATCTTTGAAAGTTTCTTTTCCTTTAAAATCTAAAGCCATCATTGCTATTTGCTTGCTTACATCATTAACATAATAATAAGTCTCAACATTAAATCCTTTAAATTCTAAAATTCTCTTTAAAGAATCTCCTATTATGCTATTTCTTGCTCTTCCAACATGAGGGGATGAATTTGGATTAAGAGAAGTGTGCTCTAGAGCTATTTTTCCTTTTTCTCCGCCATAACCATATTTTTCTTTCTCTTTTAATATTTGATTTATTATTTTTTCTGCATTTTTATTTTCATCAATATAAAAATTCAAATAACCATTAATTGCTTTTATTTCTTTTATTCCCTTTATCTTTCCTTCAAGTTTTTTTGCTAGCTCTTCTGCTATTTCTACAGGGGATTTTTTTAATTTTGCAGCTAAAATATAACAAGGAAAAGCATAATCTCCATATTCTAGAAAATAAGGGATTTCTAATTTTTTTTCTATTTCTTCCTCATTAACTTTTAGGTTTTTTAAGTTTTTAGCAAGAACTTTTATAATCTCTTTTTTCATGAAAAAAGAATAGAAATTTAATATTTAAACATTTCGAAAGAGTTGGCTTTATATTAATCTTAACCTTTTATATTAAATTTAAACTTTTTTTTCTTCCTTTACAACTTTAGTTCCACATTCAGGGCAGAATTTAGCATCATCATCTAATATTTTATTACAATTAGAACATCTTAAAACTTTTGGGGATTTTTCTATTATTGTTTTATATCCTCTTTTTCCTGAAATAAGAACACCAAAAGCATCAGTAACTTTTGGGTCATCCATATATTTTCTCAAATCTCTACAACTTCCACCACTCATTATTTTTCCCTCTTTTTTGTAATTTATTTATATTTTCAATTATTTTTTTGGCTTTTTAAATATTATTATAATGCAAAAATATAAAAAATTAAATAAAATTAATAAAAAAATAAGAAAATTTATTAGCAATAATCATGAGCAATAATATTTATATACACAAAAATATAAATAAGATATAAACAAGAAGATATAAATAATAAAAATAAAATAAGAAAAATACAAATAACAAAAAAAGATATAGAAAAAATGAAAAAAATGTTCTTAACTATATTATCAATAATTTGCATAATCTTAGTTTCTGCAGCAATATTTTCTATTCATTTACTAAAAGAAAAAAACACCAACTTGGATATAAATGCTAAATCTGCAAATACAAATATCCAGCAAATAAAAATAACTTATGACAATTTTAATTTACTATCAAAAACAGAAATGATAAAAGCTCTTCCTGATGATGCCGTATTAGTATTGCAATTTATTAAAAATAATGACATAGAAAAATCTTATATTACAACAAAAAGCAAAATAGAAGAAATTAATAAAGAAGAAATATCAAAACTAGCACCAGATTTAATAATAATAATTCCCTCATCTTATCTTGATAATTTAACAACAGCAAATTTTTGTTCTATAATTCAAGAAGCAAAAAATAATGGTGATCTAGGAATTGATCTAAAAGCAAGCAAAACTTCTTTAGCATGGAAATATAAATCCATGTTTAAATATAAATCTTGTTTGGGATTATAAAGAAGAAAAAAGTTCATCCAAGCAGTAACAACTCTTTTTATAATTCAAAAATACTAAAAAACGAAAGATTTAAATACTATTTTTATTTTAGATAAAAATTGATGCTTTATTTTAGATAAAATGCAAATAAACCAAAACAAAAAATTTCTTGTATTATTTTTAATAGCAACTTTTTCAATTATGCTTTTAATGATTTCAGGTGTTAATGCTCCGGGTGGTGGTTGTGAAATAACAATTACTGCACCTACAGCTGGAGCTAATTGGTCAGGAACAAATTCAATAAATTGGACTGCTTCTGGTTGTGGGCCAGATAAAAAATGGGACATTTTTCATAATAATAACAGTGTTGGATACCCTGAAGGAAATATAGGAAATATAGCTAATAATTTTGATAGTGGAAATGATGCTGGTGGGAGTTATTCTTGGAATACTTCAACTGTTCCTGATGGTAATAATTATAAGATAAAAGTCTGTAAAAAAGATAGTACAGATAAATGTGGTGAATCCGGGGTATTTACAATTGATAATATACCTGATTGCACACCTCAAATATATTATCAAGATGCAGATGGTGATGAATACGGAAACCCTGCTGTAAGCCTAGAAGCATGCACACAACCAGAAGGTTATGTTTTAAATAATAATGATTGTGATGATAATGCATATTCTGAAGATAATGATTGTGAATCACCTGTTGTAACTTTTACTGAACCAGAAAACGGCTTTATTACAAATGATTCTTCAGTTCAATGGAATTTTAATGTTAATGATAATATAAACGAAAGTTTAACTTGCAGCTTTTATATAGATGAACAACTTGCAAGTATTTATGGAGTTCCAAATGATGATGGGATAACAGGCACAACCGGTTTTATTTCTAATATAGATGGCTTGCATACTTTTAATGTTTCTTGTGAAGATGATTCAGGAAATGTTGGAGGCGATAGTGTTTCATTCACAATAGACACAATTGCCCCAATAACAAGTGCAACAGCAATTATTGGTGATTTAGAAGAAGGGGAAGATTATGAAGAAGGTAATTGGGCAGAAGGACCTATTTATATTAAATTAACTTGTGATGATGATTCTGGGAGTGGATGCTCTGAAACTTATTATTTAATTAATGGTGAAAAACAAAAGGAATATAACAATGAAACAGGAATAACAGTTGATGAAACAGGAGTTTATAACATAACATACTGGTCTGTTGATAATGCAGGAAATGTTGAAAATCAAAATACATTCATAGTAAAAATATTAGCACAAGGCCCTGGAGAAATAGGCGGAAACTGGGAATTCCCTGATGATAGTAGCCCTGATAATGCTAACTGGGTTGTTTTGCACGACGACTTAACAATAACAATAGATGATGGAAACAGCACAGTATTCTTGCCAGCAGGAACAACTATAACAAGAACTGATGGTTCTAATTTAAATTTATCTGCTTTGACATCTAGCGAAATTATAGATGGATTAACTGGATTTGAAGATTGGAGAATTGTTGAAGGAGCAATTCAATTTGGTATTCCTGAAATTGGTTTAGAATTCAGCAACCCAATCACAATTAAGATTTTTGTAGGAACAGATTTAGACGGGCAAACATTAGATATCTTTAGGTCAACATCTAATTCAAGCGGATGGACTTCTGATGGGATCTCTCCTGCAACCTGTGTTGTGACAGCAGGATATTGTGAATTTAATGCAACAAAAGCATCATATTATGCAACAACTTCTGGTTCAGCACCAAAAACAACTACAGGTGGTGGTGGAGGTGGTGGTATATGCACAACACAATGGACATGTACAGCATGGAGTGATTGTGTAAATGGAGTACAAACAAGAACATGCTCAAAAGAAATACCTTATTGCTTTGCATTCGCTCCAAAACCAGCTGAATCTCAATCATGTACATCACCAACAACCGAACAAATAACACCAGAAGGAACAACAGAAACAACTCAACCTACAACAGCACGCCCAGGAATATTAGGAGCAGTTATTGGTGGTGGAGCAGCATCAATAATAGGAATTGTAGTAATAGTTGTTTTAATTGTATTATTAATCTCAGTAAAAATAGCAAAGAAAAAGAAAGCAAAAAAAGAAAAAAAAGGCGAAGAGCAAGAAGAAAAAAAATCTTCATCTAATGTTGAGGTTGTAAAGAAGAAAAAGAAAAAATAATTCTTAAGAATTAATAAAAAACCTAACTACAACTCAATACTGTTTTAAAAACTCTTTTAAAATCTAAATATGCTTAACTTATAATCTTCTTTCTTATTATTAGTTCTAATTTTTCTCGTCGTAATCTTTAATTTTTTAATTAATAAAGTTTATAAATATTGTAATTTTAAATCTTTTATGCGGGGGTTCCGGAGTGGCCAAACGGGCAGGACTTAAGATCCTGTGGCTTAGTGCCTTCAGAGGTTCGAATCCTCTCTCCCGCATTTAAATTAAATAAGATTATAGGATGAGAACCTATTTGGTTCCAGGAATCTAAGAACCCGGTGGTGGTTATTAGTTCGAATCCTATCTCCCGCATTTTAATTAAATAATTGCCCTTCAGTTAAAATAGTTTATTGATAAACTCTAAAATTAAAACTAAAAAAACCAACATGTCAAAGAAAAAAAGAAATAAAAAAGAGGTTGAAAAAGAAATAAGAATCTTTTTTTCTAAAATTAAAAATAAAACTCCTAAAGAAGTTAAAAAAAT
>Ga0078972_1008201_pt1 | contig 22165 bp, 15 predicted proteins | sample YelNatPaOPGAMG01_FD_67568 | JGI IMG/M metagenome (GOLD analysis project Ga0078972, IMG submission 67568) | Hot spring thermophilic microbial communities from Obsidian Pool, Yellowstone National Park, USA - OP-RAMG-01 (SPADES assembly) (version 2) | ecosystem: Environmental > Aquatic > Thermal...
AGATTATGTAGATGCGTGGATAAACAAAGGGACTGCATTATACAATCTTGAGAGATACGAGGAAGCGCTCGAATGTTATGATAAGGCGATAAAACTAAAACCTGATTCGGAAGAGGCTTGGAATAATAAAGGAAATACCTTACGAAAATTAGGGAAGAATAATGAAGCGATAGAATGTTACGATGCGGTGCTGAGAATAAATCCAGACAATGTCGAAGCGCAAGCAAGTAAGAGTGCCCTAATTAGCGAGAAGAAGAAAAAAAGATGATATGAATGATAAAAATGATAGAAATAGGAAGATAGAAAATTAGATTAATTTAAAAGATTAAAAGATGTGAATAAGTAATGTGAATAAAACCTGTGAAATAGAAGGAAAAAGGCTAATTTCTTTGATATTGATTAGCATCTATGCATAGATTAGTTCTGCATGCGGGACGTGTGGAACATTCAGTAATATCAGTCGCAGGTTCGGCAAAGAAAAGGAGTTCGATAGTTATCTCAGTTGACTTGGGAAGGAGTCTGTCTGAATATCTATCAGATATTGGAGAGGTTGGGTATTTACCGAGTAAGTTAACAGACAATTTCTATGCAATGGAACTTGATGTCCAAAATGAAATCGAATACAGATGGAAAGAGTTTGAAACTATACTTTCGCTAATCCCAGGCTTATCATTTAAGGATGCGAACGCAGAAGATGTTGCTTTTCTACCTGGAATGGATACACTTGCGCTTCTTTTGAAACTTGATGAAATTGGGAAAGAAAAGAAATACGAATATGTGCAAATCCATTTTCCATCGTCTGAGAAGATGTTAGATTTTGTTATGTTACCTTTAAATGGAGAATGGTTTTATCAAACCACACTGCCAGAAATTAAGAATATGCTGAAACTCGCAAAATTGGTACGTAGTTTCATAAAAATGCCCGACCCTGATTTCATGTTGTCGAAGATAAACGAATATCATTCCAAGTTAGAAAATATTGCAAAATTAGTAACAGATGTAGATACCACATCGGCGAGATTTGATATGGACGCAAGATACATAAATGCCGGAAAAACGACTTTTGCATCTCTTTCTTTATTCGGAATAAATGTTGATGGCGTATTTACAGCAAGCGATTTTGATTTTGCATCAAAACGAATCATCGTAAAAGATTTCTATGATAAACCAAAGGATATAGAAGCACTTGGAGATATAGCAAGCGAACTTTTCGAAGACCCTGCCGATATATTCAGGAAGACCAAGTTAGTGAAATTTGACAAGAATGCGCTTGAAATACAACTTGACTACATAAATGCCCCTGATATGAGCGTTTACCAATCTAAAGGGCAACTTGCTATAAAATATAAAGGATTGAAAAGGACGATAATATTACCACCCCATTTGAGAGGGAAAAATGTAGAAAATGCCAAAATTTCAGATGGAAAATTTACAGTCCAATTCTCATAAAATACAAGCATAAAATAAAACAAACTCTCATAAGACGCTCATAATATAACAATAAAATAAGACAATAAAGTAAGAGAAAGAAAGTTTTTTTTACTTTACCTTATCTTTCTTCGGGTCAAAAGAGCCTGCGCATTTGTCGCTGCAGAACTGATACTCTTTACCGTCAATTGTCTTCTTTACGCCGCCGCCAGGTTTCATTAACTTCCCGCACTTGTCGCATGTTATGTCGAGTTTGTTCGATATCTTTGTTCCTACATCTTTTATTCCCATAGAATCACCTATTGGGGAATTAGCCTACTAGTACATAACCATTTCTCTTATTTTACTTTGTTTTAGTATCCCGTAATTGTTTGTATCCTCATCTTTTCAGACGTCTCGAGGGTGTCTATCTCTAGACTCAAGTGCGAAATGATACAAAGAGACGAGTGTGTTGTCTCCCCTATTTGGTTCGCCATGCTCCGAATATTTTCTCTTAAGATACTTTCGCGAAATAATTTGCGGATACTACAATTTTCGAGGTTGAACCGAAATCTATTTTGTGTAGGTTCTATATTATGCACGTAATGGGAAAGATAAAAATCCTCGATGAGAATTTGATAAGTAAGATAGCGGCGGGGGAGATAATAGAGCGTCCTGCCTCGGTGGTAAAAGAATTAATAGAGAATTCGCTAGATGCAGGTGCGAATAGAATTGTGATAGAATTATCGAATGGAGGAATAGACCTAATCAGGGTAGTAGATAATGGATGCGGTATGGATTTTGAAGATGCAAAGATGGCGTTTGAGAGACATGCTACAAGTAAGATTTCCTCTTTTGAGGACATATTAAAATTGCGCACATTTGGATTTCGTGGAGAGGCATTAGCGTCAATAGCAGCAGTTGCGAAGGTTGCTTTGATTACGAGAGAGAAAGGGAGTGGTGAAGGGATACATTTGGAATTGGAAGGGGGAGCAATAAAATCTTCAAAGATAGTTGGGTGCAGAGAAGGGACAATTATAGAAGTAAAGGATTTATTTGCAAATGTTCCGGCAAGGAAGAAATATCTAAGGAGTGGTGCGATTGAAGAATCGTTTATAATTGAGATAATAACAAAAGAAACTCTTTCGCATCCTGAAGTTGCTTACAATGTTGTTTGTGATGGAAAAGAGAAGATGAACCTACCAAGAACCAATCTTCGTGATAGGATAATAGACATATATGGGAAGAATGTAGGGAAGTCTTTGCTTCCTATAATTTATAGGAGTGAAGATGGAGATTTTGTTATTCAGGGCTACATAACAAAACCTGAGGTTTCGAGGAGCACGCAAGGTGGGATATTTACTTATGTAAACAATCGTGCGGTAACTTCTAAGGTAGTGAACAATGCGATAAAGGAAGTGTATTCACAGCATACAGCCAAGAACAAGTATCCTATTGCGGTAGTGAAGATAGATATGCCACCTGAGCATGTCGATGTGAATGTTCATCCTGCGAAAACACAGGTTAAGTTTTTGGATGATAAGCGAGTGTATAATGCTGTCTTAGATGCAGTAAAAAGAGCGTTAGAGTCGCCTATGCTCACACTTGAAGAAAGAATAAGAAAGATATCAGAAGGAAAGGAGATATCAGAAATAATAGAAAAATCAGATAGAGCAAAAGGTTCAGAAAAAGGAGAATTTTCAGAAAAGGATAAGCATAAGGAAGAGAAAGAAAAGAGAATAGATGAAAAGATAACATTTTCTACGAAGAGAGAGAGTATGCAGAGCGTTCTTGAGAGCAAGGTAGATATATATCCAGTTCAGGAAGTAAATCAGATTAAGAATGAGAGGTTTCCGAAATTTGAACTTAGTATTCTTGGGCAGACGCATAACATGTATATAATTGCAGAATATGTGGACGGCTTGGTGTTGATAGACCAACATGCAGCGCATGAACGAATAATGTATGAGATGTTTACTGAAAAATATGGAGATGCGACTATAGAGAAACAGGAGTTAATCACGCCTATAAAGATGGAACTTTCGGCAAAGGAATGTAGTATCTTAGAAAAATACGAAGTGCATCTTTCTAATCTGGGATTTGAGATAGAACATTTTGGAGGAAATGATTATCTTATAAGAACGGTGCCAGTGATGTTGGGAAAGATTATAGATAAGGAATTTTTGCATGAACTTATAGATGACCTTTTGGAGAATGAGAAAGTAAGCGGGATAGAGCGAGTAAAAGAGATGTTAATCCAAAGGTTAGCATGTAGAGCAGCAGACAAATCGGGCAAGGTTTTCAAAGGTAACGAGATGAAGGTTTTAGTCGAAGACCTTCTTAAAATGAAGAATCCGTTTGCCTGTGCGCATGGCAGACCTACGATGATAGTTATACCATTCTCGGAACTTGAAAAAAGGTTTGAAAGAAAATGAAGTTATCTTTTTTTAATTTTTCTAATAGGTAATCTACGATAAAAATTGCGATACAAATCTAAGATTTGAGATTTGTTTTCTCTTATGACTATATATGAGAAGAAAACAAAAGATAAGAGAGATACCCCCAAGCCAAGATAGAAATATGTTTGTGGTTGGTATGTGAATTCTATGTTCTTTTCACCTGAAAAATTGATAAGATATATGTTAAGAAAAGAGTTTGCAATTAGGTGTGCAAAGGTATTGGTATCCAAGACGGTAATGCTCCACAAGGGGTCGTATGATTCTGCGAGGATTAAGGCGGTTTTACCATTTGACTTGATTTTTGCAGAATATTTTGCATCCCCTTTTTTTATATCTAAAATTTTACTTTGGTTGTAAAGAGGAGAAGTATGATTAAGAGATTGCGAGGTTGAGATTGCAATCGTATCTATAAGAGCATATGGGGTTTCTATGGATATGTTGACTGTATCTTTAAGTGAAAAAGGACCAAAGAAGGATAAGTTAGAAATTTTTTGAGAATGAAATGAATAATTTAAGATTGTGAGGTTTGCATAATCGGAATATCCTTTTAAGATGAGGTAATACTCACCTGGTATAGGAACGTTTAGGCAAGTATTCGCAAAGCCGTTTACAATGGTAGCAGAGCCTGCACTTAAGTTAGCGGACCTTACAGTCAAGCCCCTGAAAGGCTCCTCTTCAGATATACAAATATCTTTTTTTTCCAGAATAGAGAATACCTTTTGTTTTTCTTTTTCCAATTCTTTCTTTGATGCGGCAAAGAGGAGATTCAAAGCGCAATTTCCATCGGCTTGGAGTACTATCTTTCTCATTCCAGATATGTTTGTACTAAAATTGAACCATTTGAAACATGCTCTTTTGCTATATAGAGAGAAGTTATGAAACTCCTTTTCTATTTTTACAGAAAGATTAGAAGAATTAGGAGATACGAATGCGCGAATCCAAATCTCCCCTTCTTTAGGAACGTCTAGAGTGCATTCAATTGAAGAAGGGGTAGAGGTATATACCAAGCCGGAATCGTAATCAAAATCCCAAGAATTATTTCCACCTAGTATCTCTAATCTATTTCTCCAACCATCTCTAAATATATCGTAAACCCTTGTTTTTGCAAACCCCAGAGCAGGCAAGCCATTGTTCGTCTGTTTAGATAATTGCACAAACTTATCTGAAAAAGAATTTGCAATTATTTCATCTATCGAATCGTAATTTGAAAACAGAAAGATGCTTCCATAGTTTAGATAATTTATTGGTATTCGAGATTGTGAAAGGAAGATTACTGCAGTTGAGTTTGGCAGTCCGAGCGAGTAGGCGGTTGGCAGAATCTCAAGCCCGGAAAGTGAGTATGCAATCGAAGTCGGAGAAGATATTTCGCCTGCATAATAACTGTTTTCAAATAAAGGATATGTGGAATCGTATTTTTTCAAATCTTGTATCATAAGGCATTCTAGCATTCGAATAGAATCGTTATATCTCGCGGGCACGTCCGAATTGTGGATTAGGTATCTGATTGAAGGAAGATAAAGAAAATCGGAAATCCTATCCGTCATGTTGTTGGAAAGTAGATATTCTATGAACTGAATGTAATTTGAGGTATACGGTGAATATTCTGAGTAAGAAGAATATGGGGTAGAGGATTCTATAGAACCCCAATCAGAATGAGGATTCCAAGAAGTTTCTGCGTAAGGTCGGTATCCAGGCATCCAAACAATCTTTCCTCCGTTTGTCTTGTCGTACGTATTTTTAATTCCCATGGGCACTTCTGAAGGTGAGAAATAAGAATATACGCCTGGAATCATGGTTGATGATGAAATAAGAAAAAGAGCAAGTATTAGAACAGATGCGAATTTTGTAACCTTCCTCTTTTTTTCAAGTAAAACTTTGAAAGTTATTCCAAAAAGAAAAGAGAATGAGAGCGCTGTAAACGCACCCAATTTGTCAGGGTCTCTTAATATCCAGCCAAAATAGTCAAAAGGTGGTGTGAAAAGGAGTGGTGTCCATAAAAATGAAAGAGATATAAAAGAGATTGCCAAGATTGCTAAAATCAAGAAGACAAAAGAGAAACGGTCTTTGGATAGAAAATAGGCTGAAAAAGATGCAATGGGTAGTGCAAAAGTGGCAATTAACCAAGTTGGATAGGGTACAAATGAGGGACCATATGGAATTCCATATTCTGGACCCCAATACGACATTAGCCTTATAGAATTTATGAAGTTGGAATTTCTTGAAAGAAGAGAAACCACATCCCAAGTCATCATGTATGAAGGACCCAAGCCAAATCTAAGCGCGGAAAGGTAGGGAAATATGAAGAAGGCAGATAAAAGAAAAGAAACTAGGAAAGAAAGAAAGATTTTATTTGCAATTTTACGAATATTTACCTTTTCTGATAAGATAGAGAAAAATACTATCAGAGGTCCAAAAATCATCCAATGAGGCGTCAGGGCGCTTATTGTAAGAGTTGCGCCTAGAGCAACCTGCCAACTTTTCTTATCTTCTCTTACTGTTTTTATTGTGAAGTAGACAAGCATAGGCGAAATCGCATATGAGATAAGTAAGTAAACATGAACTATTCTTTGAATAGCCCAAGGGTTTAACATAAATACGAGCATGCATGCGGTGCATACATAAATCTGGTACCTCTTCGATACTTTTTTTGCAATTAGTTCCCTAGATGAAAAAAATATGCATGAACCCCCAAGCCAGAGCGGAAATATAAAATAGAACAACTTTTCGAACAAGTCGCTGGGAACAAAAAAGATTTTTCCAAGATAGACTGCAAAGAACATCAAGGGCAAGCGACTAGTCGATTCTAACACATTGTAAGAACCATGCTCGTTCCATAAAGGATATGCCCAATGGATATAATCTTCGAGTTCAAGAGTAAACATCAGGTCTGAGGAAAATACATATCCAGGAGTTAAAACAAGCATGCCAAATATGGAAAACGCAACTCCAAGAGGAAGAAGTATAGGAATTAGTATGTTAGCAAATTTATCATTCACAACACTTGAAAGCAGGCAGATATAAAAAAACTATCGGTAATGGTAATTTGTATATGAACCAATGCAATATGGGTTCATGCACAATCATATCCTAATCGAACTTTCAGGAGAATCGCAGTCCCTTGCACGTGCAGAGATAGAAGGCGCAATGAATGCTCTCGATAGTGGCAAAATATTAGATTACGAAGATTGCGTTGCAATTGCAGAATATTCTGGAGATATTCAAGAATTAGTAAACAGGCTGGCGCTTGCTCACTCGGTATCTATCTATTCTCAAAGTGCACAAGATGTAAAAGATATCGACCTTTCGAATGTAAAGCCGCTTGGTAACTCTTTCAGAATTCGTGCAAGACGCATAATGGAATATCGTAAAGAAGTTGATATTTCAGGCTTGGAACGCTCGCTTGGAAAGTTAATAAAAGGCAAAGTTAACCTTACAAATCCAGATTATGAAGTTCGTGTTTTGCTAGGAAAAAGAGTCCATATAGGCGTGCTTAAGCCAACTTGGAAGATCGACAGGACCTCGTACGAATTGCGAAAAGCACAGAATAGACCATTCTTTTCACCAATCACTCTACATCCTAAATTTGCCCGCGCGCTTGTAAACCTTACATCTGTAAGAAAAGGCGAGTGGATTCTCGACCCCTTCTGCGGAACAGGCGGAATTTTGCTAGAATGCGGTTTAATAGGCGCTAAAATAATAGGTTCAGATGTATCTTTGCAAATGGTTGATGGAACAAAAAAAAATCTTTCTCATTTCGGATTAAATGGAATAATCTTCGAATCTGAAATTGGCGAAATTTCAGATAATTTGGAAAAAATAGGATTGTCAAAAGTAGATTACATAGCAACAGACCCACCATATGGAAGAGCAGCAACTACTTTAGGCGAAAACATCTACCAACTTTATGAACGTTCTTTCTATCAATTTAAAAAAATACTATCAAGAAAAATGGCAATCATCCTTCCTAACGATGAATCTATATCTATATGCAAAAGGTTCTTTCAACTCGAAAGGAGAATTCAGGTAAAGGTTCACCGTTCACTTACCAGACATTTTTGCGTCTTTTCGGCTTAATAGTTCATTACTCCTACTTTCATGTATTCCCTCAATAGGCTTGTTGCATACTCTCCTTTCAATAACGAAAATTTCAAACTTACCCTATCATCATATACCTTACATTCTAGATTTTCTAATGGTGCAAGAACTTCTCTTCTATTACCTTTAGTAGATAAACGCGGTATCTCTCTTATGATAAAATCTTTCGAATTTAATCCTTCTCTTTCTATTACCTTCCTTTCTATCTCGCCCATCTCCCCTTTTGCAAACGCATTCTCCGATTCTGAACCAAACACAATCGCAGATACATACGCCTTCTTCTCTTTTGTCCGAATTGAAATCTTGTCTATGTTACTTTCTGTAACCTCGATCCATTTGTCATGGTCGGGTAAATTATTCTTGTCTATAGGAAGAACATAATCTCCAATCACAGGTTCGTTTAATGGCAATCCTCTCTTTATCCTTTCTGAAAGTATCAAATTAAATAGATATGACTGATAGGAATGTACAAACATCAACATGAGATTGAATGGAAGTTGTGATAACGCACCCACATAATCGTCTTTGTTTCTATATAAATACTCAAGCATACTCCTCTCAAATACAAGTCTATTTGGATACAACTTTAAAGCACTTTCGACATCTTCCGTAGTTTCAAAAAAATTACGCGCTTCTCTAGTATCTTGAGGCTCCGAAGGATGGGGATTTCCCACATACGCCTTTACTGCTTTCTTGTAATCACCCTCTACGATATACTTCCCTACTATGTGTGTTACGGGTCTTACCGCTCCAAATCTTTGCACGCCAAAAAAATTTGGAAATCCATTTATCTTTCTCAATTCTTCTGTTGTTTCATTAACTATATCTTCAACTTCTCTTTTACCCTCAATACCAAAAACAGAACCTTTGGTAAGCAAAGGAACTTCTCGAATGTTTATCTCAAAATCGTTTCCAAGAAGTTCTCCAATCTCAATACCTCTATCCACCCTGTACACATCTTCTATTTTTACATCCTTTAAAGCAGATAACCGACCAACTTCTTCAGGGCACGATTTGAATGAGAACAACTGCGTAGTTACCGCTCGCTTGTCTTTAGTGCCTGCAAACCCTACTGCTTTCCTCGAAATTCCAAGATACCTGGACGCTATCCTAACAAACCTATTAGTCTCCCAATTCCTCAAAGTTACCTTAGCAACGCAAAAACAACCTGCATTCGACATCGAGGGATATATCGAACGTTCTCTCACAACAAAATCTTCAGGTGTAACTCTTAACTTTCCCCCAAGCCCTCTTGTACGCGTATAATAGGTTAAAATACCAAACTCACTCTCGTTTACTTCGCCTACTTCCATCTCGTCATCAGAAAAATCTTGCATAGTTTCCGAATTAGAAACTTCTCTTTTCATCTTATAATTGTCCTTCTTTCTCGAGAATCTCTCTAAATTCCTTGTAGTCATTTGCAAGTGCCTTTGCGGCTCTCTTCAACGCAGCCTGCGGCTTCCCATCTCTTACTTTCACATATATCTTGGGTTTATCGAGTAATGGATGTCCAATTACATATGTAGCAGTAACCACCTTATCGTCTGCAAGCAACTTCTGTTTTAAAGGCTCAAGAAGCGTCTCGTTCTCACCTTCAACTTCGACTTCTATCGAATCCTTCTCTTTGGAGATGAGTTTCACATTCATTTCCACACCGTTCCATCACTGAAATGTATACTGTGATAGCAATCTTACCATTTTATACTTTTGCATTCTGGGTTTTTGTTTCTGAAATTATCCTCTACTCTATCTCGATACAAACATCAAGATTTGGATACACTCTTCCATCTACAATCGCATATCCTAAAGGATACACATCATAAGAAAATTCGTAATTCATCGGCACATCTCTTGAAAGCATTACATAATATTTCAGCCCATCAACCAAACCCATCTCAGAAATATCAAATTCCCTAACTTCGCCTTTCTTTATACCATTTAATATTGCAATCTTGTTCATGTCCAAATCGAGTATCTCTATTTGAGATATCTCAGATATATTCATTCCAAGCCGAATCTTGCTTATCCCCTCATACGCAACAAACCCTTGTAATACATTCCTGCCTGATAACTGCACATGCGCTCGACTTGCAGAATAATTTACTCTAAACTCCACATCAAATATCGCACTTAATCCCACTAGCCTAAAACCTTCTCCTTCACTACCTGCATACTCAATAGCAACAAAATGCTCACCATATGGTATTGATAACCTTATTCTCCGTTCTTGCACGCCCACTTCTCTCTTATCGAAACTTACCTCACCATTCTTTATACCATCTATATACACATTCGCCCTAACTTCACCAAACATATCACTAAGTTCATACGGTAAGGCGTATATCTTCAACTCGCTAAAGTTACCTCCCACAAACATCCTATATTCCAAAACTTCCCCAGGCTCTTCTAATTTCGCATATATAATCCCATTCTCTTTTTCATTCTCTTTTCCAAATCCTACATCTCCTCTTATACCATAATATGCATATGCAGGTTGATAACAACCTAACAAACAGACTGTCGCATCCTTACTCGCATTCTCCATCACCGAAGGACCTCTTCCACTTGTTATTGAATTTTGATATTCTCCATTCTCCCTTACTAATATCTCGCTCGCAGGGCGCTCATCTACATATCCAAGCCCTTCCTCGACTACTCGCACTGAAAGCATCTCTCTCATCTTCTCGGTAAACTTTATTTTTAATTCAATATCCGCTCTATCCCCTACCTTGAGTTCATTCCCAAGCCCAAATCGCAATTCACAACCACTCCCCACAAGCGCTATCCTATATCTACCTGGAATCCCAGGCAAAAACTCATTCTTAGGATAGGTCTCTACATCGCTTGAACCTATTTGCGTATATGCAACCGCACTACCTACATTCCTTAAACCTATTTTTAAAGTTACAATTTCATCTACAAAAGGCGATGTTTCAGACCAAGCCAAACTTTCAATCCTAAGTTTTGCTGAGGGCGTGCTATTCGAAATCTCAATCCTAAGATATTTTCCATATTCGTAAATCCTATCTTCGTATCTTGCACTCGCATAAAGTTCGCAAGACATCTCTTCTTCGAACCTCGCATCTATCACAAACTCTTTTCTTTCACCAGGCAACAAATTTATTCCACTTCTGAATATAATCCCATAACCATACGCACCTATGGATAACCCATCTATAGATTTCTTATCTTTTGCACTTTGATTAGAAATTTGAAACTTTGAATACTCAAAACTGTTTATCTCCTCACCTATACATTCCTTTCTTCCTATGTTCTCCACAGTTAATTTTATCTTGAAAACATCACCCTTATTTGCATGGTTCTTATCTACAGAAAAAGACTTTATGATAAGCGTGCAGGGTGTCGCAGGCTCGATTTCTCTCATGCTCGGGTCTTCAGTCCAGCCGCCACATGCAGCCTCATTCCTATCTGCTTCTGGTATCTTTTCTTTTATGTTACGCAATTCATTTTCGTTACCTTCAAGCGGAAAGAATGCCGAAATTATGCATACTCTGTCCTCAAGCATCCAAGGACGCCAACATACAAATCGACCGTCAGGCGTCTCGCTCGTATTGCTGTAAAGATAAAGCCTACTTGTATTCTCTGTTTCCTTATCGAACGGTATCGAGGTAATCATAATCGGCATTCTACCCGAAAGATACCCAAACTCAGGATAGTATCTATCGAGGACTTCCATCTCTTCATAGTATGAATTTGCACATTCATACGGATGTCCTTCAGGTATCTCACATCCCCAAATATCTATTAAATCATGTACAGAAAGCCCTCTTGCACTTAAATTCGATATTAAAGACGTTATCTCCTCTTTACCTGAAAACTCTTTTCCTACAATCCTTACTCCAGGCAATACTTTTAATCTTTGCGCAGCACCTATTAGAACTGACGAATAATTTCCATCGCATGCTATCTGAATGTATCTAAATCTTGCAAAATCCCAAGCCCCGGATGATATAAGTCTCGATACGAACACCCCTATCTTAGAAACATTAGTTTCATGTATCCTCAACACAGGAACAACTTCTTTTTCGGCACATACAGAAAGCACCTCTACCCAAAAAGGTATTCTTGACTCCTCTGCTTCTCCTTCTGCAATATCAAATAAAACAAAACTACCTTTTCCTCCAAGTTCTCGCGATTCTGATATGCTCTCATTCGTAGGTTTACAGTAAAATCCAAGCACATTTGATAAATTTTTTATTTGCGTAGGTTCGAACTTACGATTCGCAAATTTAGAATATTCATAACTCAAATCAAATACCACTTTTCCGAAATCTTTCCCTTCATACACCGAAATTTCAAAAACCCCACCTGAAACTACAACATTGTACCAAACCCCAGTCTCCCAAGATGCATTGTATCCTTCGATTTTGTTTTTTGCACTAACCTCAATACGAGGCTCTACACGCATATTTCTCTTTGGTATTACCGAATGCAATGTCGGCGCATATTTGTCTGAAGTAAAGTAAAAGGGCTCGCCGTATGAAGACAAATCTAAAACGATTATTCCACTTTCATTTTTCTTACTTTCACTTTTCTTAATATCCTCAATGTTATATCCATACCTGTATAGAAAATATTCGGCAGGTGAGAATTTAGAAAGTTTGCTCCTATTCAAACTTTTGAGATATTCCGAAACTTCTTTATTCGTGGTATTGTGAAATACGCAACATTCTTCGAATGACATAGATAACTCAAGCGCATCTGAAACTACGGTTCTGTCCAAGCCCATATACTCAGATGCTAAATTAAGCATATCCTCGAATATTTCTCTTATCCTTCCTTCCACATCGCGCACATATTTTGATAATCTATTTTCAATTAGCACCTTTGTCGTAGATACAACCATATCTAAATCTATGTCCTTCTCATAATTGAATTTCGCACCTACCACTGCAACATGAACCTTACCTTGTGTTGATACATATACAGGCATCATTACCTTTGTACGATTATATCTTTCAACATCATACGAAAAATAATATGCATTCTTAAGTTCTATTTTCGGCTTGGAAACATCTATCGCAAAATTACCTCTCGTGGTCGGATATTCTTTTGTTAAAAATTGACTAAATCGGACATTTGTTTCCATTTCTCTATCTTTTTCATATTCTACAGAACGATATACATCTTCTACAATCTGAGAAAGAGCATCTTTGCATTCTCTCTCGATGTCTCTAACATGCTTCTCTGCTTCACTTATCGAACCTTTTGTAGATGTACTTTCAAGTTGATTTATGTATGTAAAGTTTGTTATAGCAAGAAGTAATACTACCACTCCTATTGTCCACATTGGAAAAATATATCTATCTTTTCCTCGTAATTTTGTTCTCTCTTCTAATTTGGACCCTTTTTTGGATTCTTTCTTATCCTTATTCTTCAACTTTTTTTTCATCTTTGAGGTGTTCGTCTCTTTCAAACTACTCTCACCTTACATAGTTGCAATCTGCCATTAACTAAATATACTTATCTATCTACACCTATCTATCTTGCGAAATAACTTTTGTGCTCAACTTCTTGCGTATCATGTTCCGCAATTATGTCCTAACGCTCTGCATTTGTGCACTTAAATACAATTTTTACTTATACTCCCATAGCAAGCCTCATCATGTCCCTTACTCCAGGTGCAAAACCTAGGACCAACACTGCAAACTTTACCAAGCCGATGAGCGTTTTATATTCTTTAAAATCCTCTTTCATCTCTACATCTATGAGGTAAAGCACAAGACCAACAACTATTAGTTTCAAAGGAAACATGACTGCCGCAGTCCCCGTTAATTGTATTAAAAAGTTAGGTAGAACGTGCTTTTCACCATATGAATGATAATCAAGAGCCCGATAAGTTGCTGAAGCATCAAGAAATTGACCAAACAGAATTAGAAGATTTGTTCCTGACGATAAGAATGCAAATGATGGCATTTGTTTACCTACTTTTTTTGAAAATAGATATAATCCACCAGTTATAGAAAACGCAATTAATGGAATAATTAAAAGTTCTTCAGGAACTATAGGAAATGGAGGGGGGGACCACTTCATAGAAACAAACCAAACTGCACACAAGAATAAAGGAGGTGAAAGAAGCATTAAACCTATAATAAGCACAAAATCGAATTTATCCACAAACTTGTCCAAGTCGCCAACATATTCAAAATTTTTATTCTTCCTGGAAAAGAGATAAACTACATATACAAAAAATGGAATTGATATGACCATTATACTTTCATAAAAATTCGGAAGATATGCAAATGAACTTGCAAAAAAGAATGAAACAAACGCATAACCTCCGAGCATGAACACAAATATAAACATAAATATTATGAAAATTAACTTCTTATATCCACTTTTAGACTTATCTTTTAATTTGGGATTGCTCTTCTGAACCTTTTCTTCTTTTCCTATGATATTTCTAACATATCTTTCCAAGAATGTACACATTACAACTATTGCAATAGTAACCAAGCCCTCAAAAATATATATGTTGGGCGCGATAAATAGATACTTTATCGGAAGTTTGAATAGTTCCGCATCTTCTAAAGCACGCCAAACTCCTCCTAAGATAACATAAGGTATCATCGCCGCAAAAAATTTCACATCCAAATCGATTTTTAATATTTTAAAGAGCCTGTAAATACCGAATACAGCAACTGAAAGTATTACTCCATAAGACAAAGTAGAAACTATATTGTACCCCTCGGTAATATCTCCTATAGGATGGTTCTGAGCATCTGCCTCTATAGGTCCCCAATAATATTTCCACAAGAAGTTATCCCAAAATAAAGTCGGAAAAAATACACATCCCAAAGTAAGAATAAGCATTGGTAGCCCTATTATTAATATCCATACCCAAGCCTCATGCTCTATATACCATTTATATATTCTATCTATTCTTATTCTATCTATTCTATCATAGAACATTTTATAGGGAGCCACCACTATCTACCTCTATCAAGAACGTAATACTGATATAAAGGTATTTCCGTCGAAACTGCTCGCAAGGTGAACCTATGAGAGAGATTGTTTCTACCACTATAGTTACAGACCTCATGTTCACAAAAGCCAAATCTATGTCTTTCCCAAGACAAGTTACTACGGGACATGATGTTCTTCCTCAAATCGGAAGAATGTGCAAAGATTTCGACCTCAAAGGGACTGGAGTTATTGTAACTGGCGGAACTGCATTAAGATTAGCTGCTAAACCAGTCCATGACATTCTCCATGAAACAGGATACGAAGTACAATTTGCAGAAGTAGGTCCTGCCACAATCGAAAATGTAAAAAAAGTCGAAATTATCGCAAAGGAGACAAAAGCATCTTTTCTTGTCGGTGTAGGTGGAGGCTCGAAGATAGATATTGCAAAAAAAGCAGCCGCAGATATCGGCATACCTTTCATATCAGTTCCGACTGCAGCCTCTCACGACGGTATTGCTTCCCCTCGTGCCTCAATCAAAGATGGAAATTCGCCTATTTCAATCGATGCAAAAGTGCCTTTGGGCGTGCTTGCCGATACAGGTATAATACTAAAATCGCCGTATAGACTCCTTGCCTCAGGCTGCGCAGATGTAATTTCGAACGCGACCGCAGTCCTTGATTGGGAACTCGCAGAAAGGTTACGTCATGAAGAATTTTCTTCCTCCGCGGCTGCAGTTGCAAGTTATACCGCAGAAGCCATGATTGCATCTGCAGATGCAATAAAACCAAATCTTGAAGAATCTGTCTGGCTTGCAATAAAACCCATGATTGTTTCGGGTATTGCAATGTCTGTTGCAGGCTCTTCGCGTCCTACCTCAGGCTCGGAACATATGTTTTCACATGCTCTTGATATTCTTGCACCTGGAAAAGCACTTCATGGTGAACAATGCGGTATAGGAACTATTATGATGATGTATCTCCATGGCGGCGATTGGAAAAGGATTAGAGATGCCCTACTTAAAATAGGCGCGCCAACTACTGCTAGAGAACTTGGTTTATCAAAGGAAATTATCATCGAAGCACTTGTAAAAGCACATTCTATTCGACCTGAAAGATATACTATCCTTGGAGATAAAGGACTGACTTACGAAGCAGCCGAAAAACTCGCATATACTACCAAAGTCCTATAGCGATAAAAATAATAAATCAAATGTTGATATGGTATGGCATTTGAAAAAAATTATTTAAAATTTCACAAATGAATTTCATATAAATGCATATAAAGGGGATGCAAAGATGGTAATAGTAACTCTAATCGGCGAAAAACAGGCAAAAGAAGGAAACGAATTTATCTATATCGGACCTTTATCAGAATGTAGAGATTGCAAAATAAAGCAAGTATGTTTCAACCTTGAACCTGGCAAAAGATATGTTATTACCAAAGTTCGAGAAAATCCAAAACATGAATGTAGGATGCACGATGGATATGCGCGTGTAGTTGAAGTAGAAAAATGTGAGATAAAAGTTGTAATCTCACCAAAAAATGCTATCGAAGGGGCTACTTTATCGATAGAGCCCAAGCCGTGCAAAAATATAGGATGCGAATTTTACCTAGAATGCAATCCTCTCGGCGTGAAAAAAGAAGATAAGTTCAAGGTAAAAAAGATTATCAGAGATATAAAATGCCCTGACGGCGAAAACTTAAAAGAAGTTCTCCTCCAAGATGAATAACCCTTTCTCTATTTTAGGTAAATTAGAATGAGATTGGATATCACTCGATATCAATCAATTAGATCAAGCGAACAACAAGTCGGCTTGTAACTTATTTCAAGTCCAAGTTCAGATGCAATCTTAATTGCTTCTTTTGATGGGACTGCTATTTTATTCACGCCCGCAAGAACCGCAAGTTCATCAAGCCTTTTTCTATACTCACCATGAGGACGGGCACAAGATAACGAGATTTGCACTTCAGGCATTAATTTCCTTGATTTAACAATAAGTCTAACAACATCTTTCTCATCCACCGGCTTGGTATCTTCCATAGGCGTGTTATGCAAAGGGAAAAATACAACAAAGACTAAAGTTTTAGGATTAAATCTGGAAATCAACTCGATTGCCTTTTCCTCGCCCATAATTTTGCCATAATCCAAGCCAACAACTACATGAGGCACTATTGGCAATCCTGCTTTACTCAACGAGATAAGACTTTCCTCTATAAGTGATACATCTCCATCTATATGATATACTTTCTTCAAAGTTTCTTCAGAACCTATAACATCTATCAATGCTTGCTCAATTCCTGCCTCCTTTAATGCACATGCTGTCGGATAATCCACCAAGCCAGTATGCGCTGTTAAATGTAGTTTCGTTTCTGCCTTCACTTGTTTTATAGATTTAATGAACTTTTTCCAAGGTAATCTACCAAAATTATCGCATCCCCCTGAAATTAGACAACCTAAATTTCCATTTTCATATATCTTTCTTGACACCTCAACAAACTTTTTCGGCGTAGATGCATCATACATGCTTTCAAGTATCTTCCCATAACAATGGTCGCATTTGAGCGCACACTTTGAACCTGTAATCGATAAAACAGGATATTTTCCTCTTTTTCCATAGAATGAAAAACTCCCTGGTATATAGAATGTGATTTTTTTCCCAAGCCTAGAATAAGACAGGTTTCTAGATTCTTCAAGTTCATGTGCAAATTCTTTGTCTATTGTATTGTGCTCCTTCATATTATCGTATCTCGTATTATGCTTTGTTTCCATTTTATTTGTTTCCATTTTTTCCACCTATTCTCTCTTTTCCCTCTTTCCTTCTATTTACATACTTTTCACATTTTCACATATTCTTCATTTATTGTACTCCTCAAAACAGGGCCAACATTTTCTTATTGTTTCATCGAAATTATTCCAATTCTCCTTGAGAAATTTCCTTTTTCTCCTACCTCTTTCGAATGTTTCATGATACCTTTCCATAATTTCTAATTTGTATTTTTCTGCACTTCCTTCAGATGCATTCTTCCCTGCAAGAATACCTGATTCACATGCGTATGCAATACCTGCACCAGTGATAGGATGCGCAAGGCCGCATGCGTCTCCTGCAAGGAGTATATTATTTTTACATGGTGTCAGGATTCCTCCACAGGGTATTAACCCTGAAGTGTGCGTTATAAATGAGTCATTAACGATATATTTTCTTTCAACAAGCATCTTTACAAAACCCTCAAGCAATCTTTTTGATTCTCTCGAATATTTGAGAGATATCCCAAGTCCGACATTTGCATATTCTCCTTTAGGGAATAGCCAGGCATATCCATATACGTACTTTTTATCGAGAAAGATATATGCATCTTCAAGCCTTTTTTCAAGAACATATTCGCCCTGAATACCAAACATAAAATCCATATTTTTTATTCCAATGTGTCTACCTACAAAAGAACTCGGACCATCGCATCCTATTATAAAGTCAAATTCTGATTTAATTCCATTTATCAATGTTTCATTCCCATTAAATGATAGTTTCGTATCCATGCTAACTTTTGCGCCTGCTCGTATTGCCAATGATACAAGATGCCTATCAAATTCTCTTCTATCTACCATATATGCGGGCGAGGATACTACATACTCCTTACCATTAAGAACTGTAACTAAATTTGAAATCGTCTGAATTGGCTTAAAATCGACTGTACGCTTGAGCAGTTTAGGCACAAGTTCCGCACTTCTCACAGGTTCCCCTATGTTCTTTTTAATATCAACAAGCAAGACTTCTGCTCCAAGCCTAGATGCACTATATGCACCAGAGCATCCTGCAGGTCCTGCTCCTACTACAAGTATCCTTTTCACAATCAGATTAACTCTATCATCGTATAAATTGTTTTTGAATTTCTAATTTAGTTGTGCCGTCCTGAAATTAGTTCCTCACTAAAAATCGAGGTCATGTTGAAACTACCGCTTTTGCATTTTTTAGATATAGTAAGAAATTGTGGAGCGTATTTTAGATGAGTTGAATGTGTTGGTTGATAAAGTTAGTTTTCTTAGATGGGTGCATTTTTCTCACGAAACCTTAGAATGGTGTTTCACAATCGTCGATATTAAGGTCCCAATGGGGCGTTTGAAATTATAATAATTGTTCTCCGTTCTCCCCTTCTCCTATGATCCACCCTTACTTTCTTCTTGTTTAGTTTCCTCCTTGTCTTCGGAGAACTTTTACTTTTCTCCGAAAGGAAGTAATTTCGGGATACTACACTTCTGAACAATATACGTTTTTAAGAAAAGGTTTAATAACGAAATCGTGATTTGTAAATAGGTGTGTAGATGTTTAGAGGGTTTATATCTATAGACATAGGAAAGGCTTTGGAACTTAATGGATTGATTGAAGAGATTGAGCGTACAGGTGCGGATTTGAAGTTTGTAGAGAATGAGAACATCCATCTTACTTTAAAATTTTTAGGTGATACGAAAGAGGAATTGATTGAAGAGATTAAGGGGATTATGGCGGAATCTGTAAAGGGGATTGAGCCATTTAAGATAAAGTTTAAAGGCTTGGGTGTTTTTCCAAATCAAAAATATCTACGTGTGATTTGGATAGGGATTGAAGAGCCTTCGAAAATAGAGAAGATTGCGAGGAATCTGGATGAGAAGTTGAGTGATTTGGGGTTCAAAAAGGATGAACATGAGTTTTCCTCGCATATAACCATAGCGCGTGTAAAATCTGCAAGGAACAAGGATAAGATGTATCAAATAATTGATAAGGCGAAAGGGAGAGAGTTTAACGAATTTGAGGTTAGGGAGATATCTCTTAAGAAATCACAACTTACGCCGAACGGACCTATATATACTACAATCCATACCTTACCACTTTAATTTTATAAAATGGTATATCGGATTCCGATATCTTTCTATGTATATCGGCAATATTAAATACAAATGCATTGATATACCATTTGTGAAACTGAAATCAGCTCTTATCTTTGTCTTACTGATATTTGCACTTTTATTTCCTCTTTCCACATATGCGCAGACGAGCGAGTTAGTTATGACAGACCCTGCGAACGATGTATCTTCTTTGTTAGGTGGGACAGTATCAGACCCTGACATCGATTTGAAAGAAGGATATGCAAGGCAGGATAACAGCAATCTTATAATTTCTATGGTCGTGTATGGTAACATTAGGTTTGAGGAAAGTTTGAATGCCCGAACTTCTTATATTTTAAACATTACTAATCTCGATGAAACAAACAGTTGGTGTGCTGCAGAATGGTGTGCTGGAAATGCTCAAATCACAAACAATTACGAAGATTTTTTTCCAATTCCGGCAAGCGTTAATTCAAACAATTTAACTATCACAATTCCAAAAAACTATCTAGGAGGCGCAAACAGGGTGATAATCAATTTTGAAACAAATTACTTCAACTACTACAATTTCGATGTAAGACGCGACCTTGGAACATCTTCGCAGTACATTATACACTCTTCCAATCCTGATTTTGGAATCATTTACAATCCTGCGTATGCGAATGTAACCTTAGGCTCAGGGGTTAATTTCAGCATTTCAATCGAAGGTATTTCAGGTTTTAATTCCCAAGTTGAACTATCAACTGTTAACTTAGACAGTTCGCTTACATGCGTTTTTTCAAAGACAAACCTTTATCCCGGAGAAAATTCAACTTTGACCGTATTGACATCCAAGATTGGGAATTTTATCATAAATGTATCTGGGACTTCTGGTAGCATTACACATGTGGTATCTATTATATGCTCGGTTGTTTTGGAAAAAGACTTCTTGCTCAACTGCACGGATAACATGAAAGAGATAACACAAGGGGACGAAGGGCAGTTCTATATTAATGTTGAGCAGATAAACGGCTTCGATGATTTGCTAACTTTCTCGTGTAGCAACCTTCCTGATGGATTTAATTTCAATATAAGCCAGAAACATGCAAAACCACCATGCACTTTAATCTTGCGCATTTCTGTGAACTATGCTTTTCCTGGCACATACATGTTTTCTTTCAATGCAAACAGTAGCGATAAGATGCATGCTATCACGCTTAGCATTCGAGTAATCGAAACGCCGCCTGGACTTATGCTCTCCAAGCCGGTATTTGAACCTGGCAATGTAGTTCCAAATGGCACTTCTGTTAAGATAACAACCAAGGTTACCAACCTAGGGAACAATAGTGCAAAAGGTATTGTTGTAAAGTATTATCTGCATTCGCCGGAGATTGGTAATCTAATAGGAATAGATAGTATCTATTCAGAAATAAAAAAAGGTGAGAGTGTAAATTCAAGTATGACACGCGTATTTACCACGAAAGAGATTTCAGAAACTTACGAATTATATGTTGAGACAAATTCATCTTACGGCTTGGTGAGAGAAAATGGTTCTGTAACCGTGGAAAATGTAAAGGTTGATGTGGTGGAGATATCTTGTCCTGGGAGTTACCATGAAGGCGAGAAAAAGGATGTAAAAGTAGTTGTTAGGGCTACAGGTAATATACCATGCAAGTATGTGTGCGTGGAGTTGAAGGTGAATAGTTCAAAAGATATACAAATTGAAAGAAAGATAGTTTCAGAGATAGGAATTAAAGAAACGAAATGGGTTGAATTTGAGATTTATCTTCATAAAGGGAGGATGCATCTAAGCGCGTATGTAGTTACCTCAGAAGGGTATATTACGAATGGGATAGTTGTAGAGAAAGATATATTTGTAGAAGAAAAGACGAATCTCATTCCCATTTTAATTCTCATCCTTTTTGCGTTTTTATCTATATCCTTTGCATTTTATTTTCTCAGAAAAAGGAGACGCATAGTTGAAGATATGTTCTTGATTTATAACGATGGCAGGCTTATTACTCATTTTACAAGACGATTAGATACTGTAGATAACGAAGTTCTATCTGCAATGCTCACTGCTTTGCAGGATTTTACAAAAGATTCATTTAAGAATAAAATAGAAGGTAGCCTTGACGAATTTAAGTATGGGGAGTTAAGATTCGTAATAGAACGTGGTAAATATACCCTTCTTGCAGTTGGGATAAAAAACGAATGTCCCAATGCGTTAAGGATTGCAATGAAGAAGACCATTAACGAGATAGAAAGTTCTTGTAGCCATGTTTTTGTATCTTGGGATGGACGATTAAACGAAGTTTCGGCTGTCAAATCAATCGTTAAGAAAAATCTTGGTGATTTTATTTCTCCAGATGCGTTCAGGTAGTTAATTGCGAAATTTTATTTACCAACATATTTATTTCGCATTATGAAGCAGGATTC
>Ga0078972_1008204_pt1 | contig 22156 bp, 20 predicted proteins | sample YelNatPaOPGAMG01_FD_67568 | JGI IMG/M metagenome (GOLD analysis project Ga0078972, IMG submission 67568) | Hot spring thermophilic microbial communities from Obsidian Pool, Yellowstone National Park, USA - OP-RAMG-01 (SPADES assembly) (version 2) | ecosystem: Environmental > Aquatic > Thermal...
CAGAAAAGTTAAATCAATGTACAAAAGTTAAGGCGGATTATGAGAGGATTAAAGAGGATTTAAATATTTGCACTGAACAGAGCAAGGAGTTTAAATACCAAAGTATTGATGGTTGTAGTGGTGAAAATTGTTTGTTTCAAAGTCCAGAAGCTGTCGAAGGTTATGGTTATTTTGAAGGGTACTACTCCACAAAAAAAGCAATTGATTGGGGTGACGTCCTTGTCACTTGTGATGTCTTGGTAATTACCGGAGGTAGCGAAGAATTAACAAATGATTTATTGGAATGGGTTAAAAGGGGTAATACAATAAATGGGATTGACAACCCAAGGGAATCTGATGGTAAATATCTCACTTAATGGTTTATCTATGAATGATAAGAATTTAATTAAAAATTCAAAATAATACAGTGAAGCTAAAAGTAGTAAGAGTTACTCCTGAGGCCAGAGGTGCTTCTGCCTGTACGAGTTTTGTTGATATTATTGCAGTTCAATAATTTATTTCGACTTGCAGAAAAGTTTGATGTCCATCGGGCAGAATGCGACAAATCTCCTGCCGGCTGGCAGAGAAACAAGCTTCTCCTACGTTACATCGGAGGACCGCGTTCCCGCCGTGGCAGAACTGCGCGGTAGTTTATTTTTTGTGAGGTAAAAGCATTGGGAATTGAGGCAATCTAGCGTACTTTAACTCTGCATGTTGCAGGCAAGGCAGCTTCTAAAAAACTCATATCCAGAAGCTTTTGTAGAGGATCCTAAAAAAGTTAAAAATGGATTAAAATAAAAGTATTATGACTTACAAAAAACCTTCAAAATTAAAACGAGGAGATATGGTGGCGATCGTATCCCCTTCTTGGGGTGGACCAAGTGTTTTTCCGCACATCTACGAAAACGGTCTTAAGGTGCTGCGAGAATGGGACTTGAAAATCAGAGAGTTTCCAACGGCAAGAATGGATGCCGCTTTTTTGCGTGCCAATCCGCAAGTTAGAGCAAAAGATATCAATGATGCTTTTGCCGACTCTGAAATTAAGGCAATTCTCGCTTCGATTGGTGGCAATGATTCTGTGCGGATTTTGCCTTTTCTCGACCAAAAAATTATTTCACAAAAACCCAAAATACTTATGGGATATTCCGATATTACCACACTACATGTATTCGCAAATATGCAAGGACTCACAACTTTCTACGGCCCCTTAATCATGGCCGGATTTTCGCAAATGGAAAGTTTGCCGGAGAGTTTTAAATCTCATGTGCGAGAGATTCTATTTGAGCCGAAAGAAAGTTATGAATATCAGCCATACAGGAAGTACTGTGACGGTTATCCTGATTGGGCAAATAAGGAAAGTACCGGAAAAGTTAATCCAATAAAGTCTGATGATGGTTGGCATTGGCTTCAAGGAAATACGATAGTTCAAGGTGAGTTATTTGGCGGGTGTATAGAAGTTTTTGAAATGATGAAAGCGACCGACTTTTGGCCGCCGCAGGATTTTTGGAAGAACAAAATTTTTTTTCTTGAAACTTCTGAAGAAAAGCCTCCGATTCACTATGTTGACCATGTTTTAAGAAATTACGGAATGCTCGGTGTATTTGACAAAATTAGCGGCTTTATTTTCTCTCGCGCAAGAGATTACTCTGACGAGGAAAAGAAAAAATTAGAAGAGAAAATAATTTCAATTGTCGCTGGGGAGTTTGGCAAGATAAAGTTACCGGTTGTTGCTAATTTTGATATTGGGCACACTGATCCGCAGCTGGTTTTACCGCTTGGAGTGAAAGCGGAGATAGATTGCAAGAATAAAAAAATTAGATTAATCGAGCCTTGGTTAATGTCAAGTACCCAATTCCTAGGACGTTGATTTGATATTCTCCTTTCTGTATTTATTTCTAAGGAGATGGGTATCGATTGATAAAATAATATGAGTTTTATTTTGCCCCCGCGAATACTCGTCAGTCTTTCGGCGGGCATGAAGCAGACAAGAAAAAAGCCTCCCCTGATGTCCATTGGGGCTCTTTCCTCTCCTAACCATAAGCAACTCTACCCTTTTTTGTCTTGCTGGCTGGCAGGCGCAGACGGGAAGGTTTCATTTTTTTGGCTGGTTTGCTGTTAAGCTTGGCAGAACTGTTATTGGATTAGGAAACGAAACAAAAAGGAGTATGATAAAAGTATGAGAAAGATTCTTGTTGTCGCGGCTTTGATGATTGTTGTTTTGGGATTATTTTTACTTTATTCCAAAGGTGTTTTAAAAAATACTTCTGTTGAAAAGGAAACAGAATTGTTTGTTGACGGAAGGTTTGGTTTTTTCCGGGACGCGGAAAATATAGATCAAGAAAAAATTGAGCAGACAGGGGCAACTTGGCTACGGCCAAACTTTGGCTATTTTGTTTGGGGAGTAATGCAAAAGGAAGAAAATGCGCCAATTGATTTTTCCCAAACCGATAAAGTTGTAATGCAGGCGCAGAAAAGAGGCCTAAATCTTCTGATAACTATTTTCCCCTTTGCGGATTGGGACCAGGAAGCATATGGCGATAAATGTAAAGTTTCCGCTAACGACGAAATGCTGCCAAGAAACAAAGGGAATTTTAAGACGCCGGGATTGCCTTATTATCGATGCAATCCCAACAGCTGGTCAGCTTATGAGAAATGGTTGACGGCTTTAGTGGAAAGATATGACGGTGATGGTAAGGATGATATGAAAGGATTGCTTTCTCCTATTTTGTATTATGAGATTGGTAATGAACCGGATTTGACTAAAGATCCAAAAAGTGATTTTGGCATGGTGTTTTATCTTGATACGCCAGAAAATTATGCCAAGCTTTTGCAAAGATCTTATTCTGCCATTAAAGCAGCTAACGCCAATGCCAAGGTACTGATTGCCGCTCCGGCTGGTGTTCAAAAAGAAGTAATTGAATATTGGAAAAAAGTTTTGGCCACTCCGAAAATTGCTGAGTTTTTTGATATCGCCAATGTTCATTGTCTTTCCGGTCCCAATCAAGACAAAAATGAACCAGCTTCTTTAAGCGCTAATGATTTAAATATTACTGCTTACAAAAATTTACTTGCCAGTTATAAGATTGAAAAGCCAATCTGGATAACTGAGGCGGAAAATGTTCAAGGGGATAATGTAGAAGAAAATGTTGAAAGACTTACTCGCAGTGTTAACAACGCTTTGAAAAACGGAGCGGAGAAAATATTTTTTACCGGCGCCTCTTTTGCCAACGATCCAATGCGTTATGCTTCAGAAATCTTAATTAGTGAAAAAGATTATTATCAAAAGATCATTTCATCGGCTAAGTAACTGTGTGGAAGGGAAGGGTAAAGATTGCTTGACAATCTTTTTTGGATATTCTAATCTGAGGAAAGATGAGAAAATTTTTTCTTCCACTTTTAATAGGTCTTTTTATTCTTTTTGCTTCTGGTTCTGTTTACGCTCAAGTTCCTAAAGATAATCGAATGACACTAGGGGAGATCTCTGACTTATTGCCAGTGAAAGAGATGAGAGCTTTTTATAGCAAGATGGAGCCTTTAATGTTAAAGATTTTTGGGCCACCATTTTCTAATATAAATTTGAAAATAGAAGCTGACCCTACAGGAACGTTTGGTGACACGACTTTTTTGGATAATGAGCAAACCTTAGTTTTAGCCGGCCAAGCAAAAGAGTATCTTAAAAATAAAGACGCAGATACAAAACATGCCCTAGAACAAATTTATGGCAGTATGCTTCACGAGCTGTCTCACGCCCAGTATTATTATGGTAATAAAAGAGTAAGTTTTTATCCCACATGGATAAACGAGGGCTGGGCAAAGGCTTCTGATAATTTGTTAGGACGCGAATTGGCAAGAACCGGTAGTTATATTTTTACTACCGGTGGGGTTTTTCCAGATATAGGGTTGCTGCCCTATTTTAAACTTTATCTTGATCCAGATACTGTAGCCGGGACAACGAATTGGGGTTCTTCTAAACAAAACACCAATCACGCCAATGTTTATGATATTACCACTGTGGTTCATCTAACTTTACTCTCGGCACTTTCCTCTACAAATGACAATCTTGATTTTTTTAAGACTTTTAATAACGCGGTCTATAACTGGGTAAAAGAGAATAATAAAACTGATATTTCCTTTGAAGAATACCAACAGATTATGCGTCCTTTTTTGCAGGGAAAAACTATTGATGGCCAGCCGGCTTTTGACTGGTATTTCAACAATCCTGATTCTTTAATTAAGGGGAAGTTGGGCGCACATTTAGGAGTGACAGTGGAGCCACCAAGAGAAGTAGTCGCCTTTGCGTTTAGGAGAGCTTGGGAAAATAACGAATATAAGGAAAAGCCGGTTGGAAATTTACCGGTGACAGTTGAGGTTTTAGATTATAAAGGGGAGGGGATAATTAAAAAAACAGTTATTACTGATCAAGATGGAAATGGAAGAGTTTCCTTTCCTCAAGTAGAAAATAAAGCAGTGATAACCATTAAGGCCTCTTGTGTGGTAGATGGGAAAAATTTATCAGCGGAGAGTTTTTATTTTAATGCTCCCCCAAAAAGCGAAAAACTTTATGGAGTCTTAGTAGATGAGCAGGGGAAATTACTTCCAGCGAAATATATTGGCCTTCTTCAGGTGAAGGACAATTTAACTTTTGATTACAAGAATAAGGGAGTTTTTGAAGTTACAGTTCCCACTAGTAAAAAAACTGTTGATTTTGATTTTTTGGGTTATAAACAACAGATAAACAAGGGTCCTTGGGTAAGGATGGTGGCGATAAAAATTCCGGCGGAATATGTTCAAAAAGCATCTTCTCAACCGGAATCGGTTATTGAAGCTGGTTTGTTTGGCAATTCTAGCTTGAACGGGCGAACTACAGGAAAAACCACGAAGAAAAATCAAGTGTTTTGGGTTGGGGTAATTATTGCTGGTTTGTTTCTAGTGTTGTCGGTGGCAGTTTTCAAAATACCCTCACGACCAAAGAATGCGGGGAGGAGAAGATTATGAAGAATATTAATTTTTTTTCCAAGAAGAGGTTGGCAGGTTGTTTGGTAATTTCTGTCATTTTTGTTTTTTGGGCAATGAATTTTTTCCCGCGCAATGTTGACATTTTGGTGACCAGAAGTTTGCCAAGAATAATAGTTGATTATCTTTTTAACATTAGCCTCTTTTTTATTATTTTCTATTTAGTTTGTACAGTAGCAATATTGCTTTACGAGAGAATGAAAAGGAAGTAATCTTGGAGGGACTTTTGTTTTGGCAGGGGTGCTTTTGGGAAATTTTTTTGTTTTTAATGTAAAATATGATAATGCAAAAGAAAAAAATTTACCGTTGTAGTATTTGTGGGAATATTGTGGAGCTTCTTTTTGAAGGGGGAGGAAAATTGGTTTGTTGCGGGAAAGAGATGGAGCTAATGGAAGAAAAAGATTTTGATCAAGGACAAGAAAAGCATGTGCCAGTTATTGAAAGCAAGGAAAACCTTGTTGTCGTAAAAGTTGGTTTGGTACCACATCCGATGGAAGAAAGCCATTATATTCAGTGGATTGAGTTAATTGCTGGTGAGATTTGCCTAAGAAAGTTTTTAAGTCCTTCTGATAAACCGGAGGCTGAATTTAAAATTTCTCCTGTTGGGAATCTTCAGGCTCGTGCCTATTGCAACCTGCACGGTTTGTGGAAATCAGTTTGAAGTTTGGAGATAAAAAGTTGGTAAAATAGATTTATGGCAGTTATCAGGAAGAAAATTTGGCCAAAGTATTTTGAATTGGTAAAGTATGGCAAGAAAAATTTACCGATTGTTGCTAATTTTGATATTGGGCACACTGATCCGCAGCTGGTTTTACCGCTTGGAGTGAAAGCGGAGATAGATTGCAAGAATAAAAAAATTAGATTAATCGAGCCTTGGTTAATTTAAAAAGAGATATTCTAGGCCTCTGATGTGTGTAGCACCGGTCTTCCTCCCTTAATTTGTCTTTCCTCTTTATCCAAAGAGCAAAAAAAGCGCTTTTAGCCCAAGATATTGTTTTATGTCGGGATATTCCAAAGGTAAGCCCAGCCATTCAGAAAAAAGCTTTAGGAAGGAATTGAAGCGCTTTGCAAAGCGCAGTGAAGTCAAAACCAGCTTCTAACTCATATCCAGAAGCTTTTGTAAAGGTCCCCTAAAAAAAGAATTCAAAATGAGGTAAAATAGGAAGGGTAAGAAGAAAATATGTTGGGGTGAAGATGAACCAAAGAAGAAAAATTTTATAAACTCTCGGCGTTTCGCTTGATGATTTAATGAAATAAAATTATGAAAAAAATTAAGAAAGATGCACAAATCTATAAGGAATGGAAAAAGACAACTGATGCAATGTATGCTGGCAAGAGCAGTGATCAAGATGCTACGAATTCTATAATCAAATTGCTTGAGAAAAATGGCGTCAAAAAAAGATCAAACCACAAACTTCTTGCAAAGAGTTATTTCGTATATGACAAAGATAATTATACTAATCCGAAAAAGGAGAAGCCATTAGGATTAGGTTTGGTTTATGAAAAGCCAGACAGTACGAAGACTCAAGATATATTTATCGTTTCCCCGGATGGCGAGTTAGATCGTTTTTATTCCGAAAAAGACATGGTAAAAAAATATCCTGCAATGAAAGGGGTGCACAAAAATAATTTACCTGTTTAGTTATGACAAAAGACAATAATAATCAGCCGGTTGATAAAACAGAGCTTGTTTGGCCCGGCAAGCGTAGGGAAGTTGAGCGAGTGGAGCTTCCGTTTCAGACGATTGAAACTATTAATCTTCCGCGCGGCGCAAGGCAGGATGATCTTTTTGAAAAATTCGGACAAGAAGGCTGGAAAAATCGGCTTATTTGGGGCGACAATCTTTTGGTAATGGGCTCGCTTCTCAAGGACTTTGCTGGAAAAATCAATCTCATCTACATTGATCCGCCGTTTGCGACCGGCGATGATTTTTCCTTTACCGTAAACATCGGCGATCAAGCGGAAATTACAAAAGAGCCGTCCGCGCTAGAAGTGAAAGCCTACCGCGACACGTGGGGCAAAGGTATGCAGTCGTATCTTCAAATGATGTATGACCGCCTTGTTTTAATGAAAGAGCTTTTGGCAGACGATGGCACTGTTTGGGTACATGTAGATCATAGAGTTTTACATTATCTTAAAGTCCTTATGGACGAAATCTTTGGAAAGGATAATTTCAGGAACCAAGTAACATGGCGGAGGCAGGTAGTGCGTGGAATGAAAACGCACTCGGAGTTTATGGCGTTCAGTGCTGATTATCTTCTCATTTACTCAAAAACCGATAACGTAAAGTGGCACAACATTGAGAAAGAAACATTTATTTCCATTGAGGAAGCAGAGAAAAAATACCAAAAAGATGAGCGGGGATACTTTCGAACATCAGACAGAGGCACATATTCAAACGAAAGTATTATAAAGTTAGCCAAAGAAGGCAGAATTTATGTGACGAACGGTGGACGACTCATAATTGATGAGAAGAATAAAAAAGTTAGCGCCACCAAAGGAAGTATAGCTATCAAATATTATCGCGAAAAAGTCGGCGACAAAGTTTTAGAAAAAACGGTTGCAGACAACATCTGGGACGATATTCCGGGAATGGGCGTTGTATCTGGCGAATGGCTCGGTTATCCGACACAAAAGCCCGCTAATCTTCTTGAGCGTGTCATTAAATCGTCCACTGACGAGGGAGATTTGGTCGCCGACTTTTTCTGTGGCTCTGGAACTACTGGAGTAGTTGCAGAAAAAATTGGTCGCCGATGGATTATGTGCGATTTAGGAAGATTTGCGATTCATACTACCCGCAAGCGGCTTTTGGATATAGGCGCAAAACCATTTGTGGTGCAAAATCTTGGAAAATATGAACGCCATCGCTGGGCTGTGCAAAACGGTTTTGACGATAATGATAAGAATGAACAGCAAAAGAAGTACATCAGATATCTCGAAAACATTCTTGAGCTTTATCATGCCGAACCAATAGATGGGTTTACAAATTTACACGGTAAAAAAGGAAATACTTTTGTCCGCGTAGGAAGTGTTGACGCGCCGGTAACGCTTTCTGAAATCCGTGAAGCCTTGGAAGAATGCAAAGAAAATAACATCAAGAAATTAGATGTGCTTGGTTGGGAATGGGAAATGGGCTTGCATGATTTGGTAAAAGAGGAGGCGGAAAAGTACGGCGTAAAACTTGCAACCTTGCAAATACCGCGAGAGGTTATGGATATTTCTCCGGCGGAAGCAAAAAAACACGACATTCAATTTTTTGAGCTGGCTTACTTGGAGGTCGAGCCAAGAGTTGACGGCAAACGCGTAACAATTACACTCAAAGATTTTATTATCCCTAATCCCGAATTATTGCCTGAAGATGTAAAAGGCAAGGTAAAAAGCTGGAGCGATTTTATTGACTATTGGGCGGTGGACTGGATGTTTAATCAACATGAGGAAAAAACAGAAGAAGACGACACTTTCCATAATATGAACCAGCGCTACCGCACCCGCAAAGAACCGAAACTGGAACTTTCAATGGACTACGAATACAAGAAGGCCGGAAAATACAACGTCCTCGTCAAAGTCATTGATATTTTCGGCAACGACACGACGAAGTTAGTTGAAGTAAAAGTTTAGAATATGGATGAAGTTTTAGATACTCTCACGTCTACAAATTTAGAAAAAGATCGCGGACTTGCGGCAAGGCAGGTGTTTTTGAAATTTCCCGGCGAGACACCAGAAGTTGATTACAAAGACGGTATAAAATTTGTTGCGGGAGAGGAATTCTCTCTCAAGTTGGTCAAGCATATATTAGGAATGGCAAACGCTGGAGGCGGATACATTGTTGTTGGCTACAAAGAAAATGTCTCCGGTCACCCAGAAGCAGTACCAAATCTTGCTGATGATATTGTCTCTTCCTACGACCCAAGCACTCTTGCGCAAACCGTTGAAAGATATACCGCGGGCTCGGAAAAAATAAATCTGATGGTTCATAAAGACCCACACCCTGATACAAAAACAACATATCCGATAATTCAGGTTTTTGGATTCAAAAAGAGACCCTTCTTTTGTAAAAGTTCTTCTGGGAACGGTATTTTGAAAGAAGGCGCACTTTATATTCGTATTGCTTCGGCGAGGACCATTGAGATTGCTACTCCCGACGAGTGGGATCAATTGATAGATTTATGCGTAGCGCGACGTCAAGATGAGATGGTGAAAAGATTTAGTGCGCTGATGAAAGAAATAGGCATATCTACGAAAGGAGCCGACCGAGATAAAGAAGAGGCACAAGATCATAAAGTAGTTTTACAGAGAAAAACCGATGTACAGAAATGGCTTGAAGGCGTAAGAAAAGAAGCAAAAGAGTTCGCATTCAAAGATGGATTCAAGTTTGAAGGGCTCGAACTTGTGCACTGGTTAATAGATCCGCCGAAATTGTTTAATCATAAAGAGTTGCGAGATTACGCGGAGCAGGCGGTATTAAGACATACAGGTTGGCCTATGGGGATAGTCATGCACCGCCCAGAGATAAGCCCCAAGCCCGACAAAGACGGCATAAAAACAGTCATTAGTGAAAAGGGACACGGTTTTGATTATTGGTACTTCAATAACGATGGTTCTTTTTATTTGTTTCGCGCGTTCGAAGAAGATACGAGAGAACAGCGAGAAAAAAAAGAGGGCGAATCAGAACGTGTAATGTTTTTTGATACGAGATTATGGCGTGTTGCAGAGGGCATAAAACATTGCTTGGCTCTCTACAAAAAAATTAGTATAGAGCCAACAAGTAAATTAAAACTCCAAGTCAATCACTATGGAATAAACGGAAGGCAACTAACCGCTTCTGATCCGATGAGGGCATTTACGATGTTTCTGCGGACGAGCGGAACTGAAAATGTTGAGTGGGAAAAAACTATATCGTTGGATGCGCTGGAAGCTAATCTGACTGAAATAATTTTTGAGATTTGTAGAAAACTTTATATGATGTTTGATTTTTGGGAGCCAGGAGCTGGTGTTATGGAAAGCGTATTTGATCAATTCAGCAAATCAAGATTATGAGTAAGCAAGAGAAACAACAATCGGCATTGCCCCTTGTCCGCGCGTTGCAGCCGGCGGTGGCGGCGTGGCGCGAGGGAGGATACAAAGAAGGCACGAGTGAGACGACTCGGCGGCTTTTGGAGTGGTGGTTTTTAGAAGATCACGAGCTTGCAGACGGAAAACCTTTTGCTTTTTGGCAGGCGCAAAGAGAAGCAATTGAAAATTTGATTTATTGCTACGAGGTTTTGGAGGCTCGCAGTTTGTATCAGCTGGCACAACGGCTTGATGTAAGAATTCCGGTTGATCCTAGTTCAGATAAGTGGGCAAAGTATGCTTTTAAAATGGCGACTGGTTCAGGCAAGACAATGGTGATGGCAATGGCAATTGTTTGGTCATGTTTTAATGCGATAAGAGAAAAGCGAGACGACTTCACAAAAAATTTTGTGCTTATTGCGCCAAACTTAATTGTGCTTGATCGCTTAATGGGTGATTCAAATAATCCAGAATTTTTTGAAGGCGCGATTTTTAAGAAATTTCCTTTTATTCCACCGGAGTGGTCATCGAATTTTCAACTGGATGTCATTGGGCCAGACGAGGAACGGGAAAGCACTAAACCTGCGACACTTTATCTTTTAAACTGGCAAAAATTTGTTGAACGAGAAAACGGCGAAACTGAAAATCCAGTGCAAGATATTTTAGGCCCAAAGCCACCAAGTGAAATTGCCGTTTCTTTAGCAAAACTCAAAGACAGATTGTCTCGTCTTTCAAATGTGATGGTGATAAATGATGAAGCGCATCGCGTTTGGAGTGAAGAGCTGGTTTGGTATAAAGCGATTGAAAAGATTTATAATACTGCTGGTTTGATGTGTCAGCTTGATTTTTCGGCAACGCCAAAAGATCAGCAAGGAAACTTATTTACTCATATTATTACTGATTATGATTTAGGGACGGCGATTGAAGACAATATTGTTAAGCGCCCCAAAATCGCCGAGCTTGAAAATGTGCCAGAAATTGAAAGCAAAAAATCCTCTGAAAAATATCGGGTTCAAATTGATGCAGGTATTAAACAGTGGAAGATAATGCAAAAAGTGCTTGTTCCAACAGGTAAAAAGCCAGTGATATTTTTTGTTACTGAAGACAATAAGGCCGCTGACGAAGTTGCTGAATATTTGCAGACATTCCCTGAATTTAGCGGAGACAAAACCTTAACGATTCATTCCGGCAGAACAAAAGATCAAATTGCTGAAAAAGATTTAGAAAAAGCCCGAAAAGCGGCTCGTGAGATCGATTTGCCGAATAATCCTCATAATGCAATTGTTTCAGTTTTGATGCTTCGTGAGGGTTGGGATGTAAAAAATGTAGTTGTAGTTGTGCCTTTGCGGTCTTTTAGCGCTAAAGCAAAAATTTTTCCGGAACAGACACTTGGTAGGGGGTTGCGTAAAATGTGGCCGGAGCAAAAAGATTTAATAGAGGAATTAATTGTTATAGAGCATCCCGAGTTCCATAATTTAATTGAGCAGGCCCTTGCTGAACAAGGGGTAAAAATTGAATTTACAAAAATTGATGAAGCATATACGCCACCAATTATCATTCAAGTTGAAAAGGGTAGGGAAAAGTTTGATATAGAAGTGCCAATGCTTTCCGGTGGACTGACACATTCCGTTAAAGGAATTGAGAAATTACAAACAAGTGCTTTAGAGAAGGGTTTATTTGATTATGACTCTCTGCAAGCACGAGATGTGGTTATGCGTAAGGTGGATATGCTCACAAAGAAAGAGGAGGGAAAAGAAATATTAGAATTTCCCTATGCTGATAATCCCCAGATTTATATTGCAAGTATTACTAATGCAGTTTTGCGGTTTGCGAGAATTCCCGGACACTTTGACAAGATTGTTCCAATTGTTAAAGAATACATTGAAAAATATCTTTTTGAGAGAGAAGTTAATGTTGAAAGTCTTGAGACATTAAAAAAACTTAATCATCCAAAAGTACGCAGTGCAATAGTTTCTGTTTTTGTCGATGCTATAAACAATTTGACAATAGTCTCAGAAGAGATGAAGCTTGAAGAGCGAAAGTCGTGTGCATCAGAGATTAAACCTTTTCCGTGGACAAAGGCTGCTGTAGTAGCGCAGAAGTGTATATTGAATTTTGTGCCAGTTGATAATGATTTTGAGGCAAAGTTTGTAAGATTTCTTGACGGTGCGGATGATGTCGAGGCTTTTATTAAAAATGAGACGAGAACTGTAAATCTCAAGATTCCCTATATTGCTAAGGATGGTTTTCTGCACCGCTATATTCCTGATTTTGTCGTCAGAACAAAAGATGGTATGGTGATTGTGGAAACTAAAGGGCGAGAGGATGTTGATGTTGCGACGAAAGATTTACAGGGCAAAAGATGGTCCGAAGAGATTAGCAAGCGCACGGGAGCAAAATGGATGTTTCTACGCATTGACCAAAAGGAATTTGAGAGAACGAGGTATAATGAGTTTGTAGAATTGACAATTTAATCCCACCCGCCGCCCAATTTGAGGTCCCGCCGAGAAATTTTTTGCCTTGCTCGCCATCAGACGAGCAAAAAAGTTTGTGTTTTCACACCCCTGGTTTCAAACCCCATGAGTGATTGAGCTTCGTGCCTCTGGATTTTTAAATTTGCCTTAAAATTTTCGAGAGAGTAAAATACTTCTTATTCTATGTTTAAAACAGGGGGAACAAAATTTTGGTAAAATAGATTTATGGCAGTTATCAAGAAGAAAATTTGGCCAAAGTATTTTGAATTGGTAAAGTCTGGCAATAAAAATTTTGAGTTGAGAGTGGCGGATTTTGAGATAAACGAAGGGGATACTTTAATATTGGAAGAATGGGATCCGGCAGTAAAGCAATATACAGGGAGGAAGATTGAGAAGAAAGTAGGCTATATTTTGAAGTTTAATCTTGATGATTTTGGACAGAAAAAGGAAATAGAGGAGAAGGGATTATATGTTATTGGGTTGGAACAAAATTAATGGTTAAGATAAAAAAGTGATGTTGAAAAAAATTTTTAAACTAATTTTCTTTTTAGCCGTTTGCGAGGCGGCAGGGTTAGTTGGGGCGGTTTTTACCATGCCGGCGATTAAATCTGGTTGGTACGCTAGTTTGGTAAAACCAAGTTTTGCGCCGCCAAATTGGCTTTTTGCTCCAGTTTGGACTGCTCTTTTTGTTCTTATGGGAGTGGCGGCTTTTTTGGTTGAATCTAAGGTTGTGGAAGATTCAAAGAAAAAGAAGGAAATTAAGGTTGGTCTTGCAATATTTTTTAGCCAGTTGGTTTTGAATGTTTTTTGGTCAGTGATTTTCTTTGGTTGGCGCTCGCTTACAGGAGGATTGGTAGAAATAGTTTTTTTGTGGTTGGCGATTTTGGCAACAATGGTGGCTTTTGCGCGTGTTTCTAAGGTGGCTGCTTGGCTTTTGGCGCCGTACCTTTTTTGGGTCAGCTTCGCCGCGTATTTAAACTACGTCCTCTTAAGGTTAAATTAAAAAGTAGTTTTTTCTTGGGGAGCTCTTTAATGAGTTGAGATTAATTGTCCTTTAATTTTTTCAGCTAACTCTCAGTTTTAATATTTTACAATCAAGTTTATGAGACTAAAATCAGAAAGATTTAAAATATTTATTTATATCGCTTTGTTATTTTTTCTTTTTCCTAGTCATACGTATGCCTATCTTGATCCAGGAACTGGCAGCTATCTTTTTCAGATATTGATAGCCGGATTTTTTAGCAGCCTTTTTTTTGCAAAAGCTATTGTTCGGAAAGCCAAAAGATTTTTAACCACGAAATTTAAAAAAAATGCAGAGAGAAGAGAATCAACTACCGGCTAATAATTTGGACGGCATTCTGCAAGCCGAAACAAAAGCGTTTAGAATAAATGAAGATAAATGTTCTTCCTTCATCTTTTAGGGATCCCAGCGGTTTTGTCTTTTCTTTAAACGGGGAGATTTACCGTCAAATCAATAAAACATATGAAGTCAATTATAGACAGTTAATTGAATCTGGCCTTTATGATAAGTTAAGCTCTTTGGGGTATTTAATTCCCCATAAAGAAGTAACCTTAGCTGGGACAAACTCCGACGCCTACAAAATAATTAAACCGCAGCCAATTCCTTTTATTTCTTATCCGTATGAATGGTGTTTTAGTATGCTTAAAAACGCAGCGCTGCTAACCTTAACTATCCAAAAAATTTCTTTACAATACGGTATGAGTTTGAAAGATGCTAGCGCTTTTAACGTCCAGTTTTTAGACGGCAGACCGATTTTAATAGATACCTTGTCGTTTGAGTCTTACAAAGAAGGGCTACCGTGGATAGCTTACAAACAGTTTGTGGAACATTTTTTAGCTCCTTTAACCCTTATGACTTTTACTGATATTAGGCTGGGTAGGCTTTCAACTCTTTTTTTTGATGGTATCCCCCTGGATTTAGTAGCTAAAATTTTACCTTTAAGCGCTCGTTTTAAACCATCTTTACTGCTCCATATCTATGCTCACTCTACTAGCCAAAAAAAATTCTCTCAGAAAAGACTTATTCCTTCAAAATTGGAACACCGTGTGAGCAAAGAGGCGTTTTTGGGTTTGCTTGGGAATTTAGAGGGGGTAATAAAAAGCTTGCAGTGGAATTACACTAAAACGCAATGGACAAATTATTACGAAGGAAATAATAACTATAAAGAGAAGTCTTTTAGACAAAAAGAAATGCTTGTCAGGAAGTTCCTGAAGTCTATTAGACCAAGACCAAGACTAGTTTGGGATCTGGGGGCCAATACTGGGTTATTCTCAAGAATTGCGAGGGAAGACAATGCTTTGGTTATTTCTTGGGACGAAGATATGGGAGCTTTGGAAAGAAATTATTTGCAAATCGAGGAGGGTCAAGAAAAAAACATTTTACCACTATTTTGTGATTTGACAAATCCTAGTCCTGCTCTGGGTTGGGCTAATCAGGAAAGATTATCGCTTGTTCAGAGAGGCCCGGTTGATGTTGTTTTAGCTTTGGCCTTAATCCATCATTTGGCGATTGCTCAAAATATATCGTTAGATAAAATCGCTTCATTTTTTTCTCAGATTACCGAATTCTTAATTGTGGAATTTATTCCCAAAGAAGATTCTCAGGTAAAGAAGTTATTAATGAACAGAGAAGATATTTTTCAAGAGTATACTCAAGAGAATTTTGAAAAAGTTTTTAAAAAATTTTTTCAGGTTGAGGAAATTTATTCTCTGGCCGGTTCTCAGAGAGTACTATATTTAATGAAAAAGAAGGGGATATGAATAAACTACTGGCAGGCAAGATGATGCGATTTTCTGGTTCGCGAGCTGGCGGCTTAGAAAAGATTGTTTCTTTGTTACATCCATTTTTACTCGCTTTATATCCAACTCTTTTTTTGTATGCTTACAACATTAATTATTTTAAGGAATCTGTGTTAGTGATTCCTTTATTGATCTCTTTAATCTCCACGGGAATAATTCTTTTAATTAACTGGTTAATTTTTCGGAAATTAACAGTTGCGGCAATTATTACTTCGCTGTTTGTCTTTTTTTTCTTTTCTTATGGTCGGATAAAAGAACCAGTTAAAAATATTGGGTTTAACTTGGGCAATGTTTTTATCAGCCCTGATAAAATTCTTTTTGCTGTGATTTTGACGCTCTTTGGTTTTATTATTTTTTGGCTCGTTAGCGGGAAGAGGGATTTAACGAAAATTAATAAAGCCATAAGTATTTTTTCTTTATTTTTGGTAATTATGGCAGTATGCAATACTGTCTCTTTTGAAATAAAAAGAGGAAGAATTCAGCTTTCTAATTTGGGAAAAGACGCCAGCCAATTTTCAGATCCTCGCTCAACCCAAACTCCAGATATTTATTATTTTATTCTTGATCGGTATGACGGCGATCCTACTTTGAAAGATTATGGCTTTGACAATAGTTCCTTTATCAATTTTCTTAAAAGCAAAGGTTTTTATATTGCTTCAAATTCAACGTCAAATTATCCCAAAACTTTTTTGTCTCTTGCCTCAACCTTAAACATGGAATATTTAGATTTTTTGACTCTGGCTACGAATGGGGGAGCCAGCGCAGATGAATCTATTGTGACTCCCTTGATACAAAATAACAAAGTTATTCAATTTTTAAAAAGCAGAGGGTATTCTTACATTCATGTCGGTTCAGGGTGGAATCCTACTCGGTTTAATCCTTACGCAGATCGTAATTTTGTAATGAGTGGAGGTCGTTATCCTTTCGCTGATGAATTTACTAATGGGCTTTTACAAACTACGATAGCAGCGCCGATACTGAAGAAAATATATCCTGACAGGACTGCTATCTCCCAGGATCCTAAAAACAATGAATTTAGAAGTAGAATTCTTTATGAATTCAGTGTTTTTGACCAGATTCCTAAAATGGCCGAACCAAAATTTGTTTTTGCTCATATTTTGATTCCCCATGATCCTTACGTTCTGGGTAAAGATTGTGAACCTCTGGTGGAAGGTACAGTGGTCTCCCGGCCAAATGTGGAGAATTATGTAAATCAACTGCAATGTGCCAATAAAAAAACAGAAGAAACGATTGAAAAGATTTTAGCGGATTCAAAACAAATGCCCATTATTATTATTCAGGCAGACGAAGGGCAAATGCCAATAAAGAATCCTATTCCTCCAAATTTGGCTTGGGGACAAGCGAGTGATGCTTCCATTAGGGAAAAATTTCCCATCCTCAACGCCTATCTTTTACCGAACCAGGAAACAAACTCTCTTTATTTGTCAATTACCCCTGTAAATTCCTTTAGAATTCTTTTTAATAGTTATTTTGGTACTGATTATTCTTTATTGCCTGATAAAAATATCATTTTTGAGGATGGAAACAATTTATATAAGTTTATTGACGTTACCAAAAGAGTTAAAAACCTTCTCAAATGAATATAGCGAAAATATATGATTAATTTTGTCATTATCAGTTTCGCTTTAGAAATTTGCTTAAAAGAAACCAGTAGTTGCTGGGACTTAATGATATGATGATATAATTAATGAGGCAATGGTGATAGAGGTTAAAAATATTTGAAAGACTAGCTATTAAATGTCAAGGACCAAAATGAACAGACAAATAATTCATAAAAAAGACATCAACAATCTACTCCAATTTAAGGAGTAAAGATTTAGCACTTTAACAAGATATTGGATCTAACTAAAGTCTGGCTGGTAATCAGTACCAGACCTTAGGATGCCATAAATAATCCTGGTAAGCTTGTTGGCAACAGCGCCTAAGGCAACCTGTTTTGGTTTCCCTTCCGATAGTTTCTTATCATAGAATGCTCTCAAGTTAGGATTGTGGATCAAACTGTAAACAGCCCCTTGCCACAAGGCAGTTCTTAAATACTTGGAGCCTTTCTTAGAGAGTTTTCTTTCCTTTAAGATACTCGATCCTGATTCAAAAGTAGTGGGATCAAGTCCTGCATAAGCTACTAAGGAGGGAACATTGGGAAACCTTTTAATATCCCCAATCTCTCCTAGAATGGCAGAGGCAATCATTGGTCCAATGCCGGGAATGGTAGTTAATCTTTGGTCAGTTTTAGAGAGTATTTGAGTAATCTCTTTTTCTAAATCCTTGAGTTGTTCTTTTAAGAACTTAAGTTGCTCAAGTAAAAGTTTAAGTTCAAATACTAAACTCTTTTGACCAAAAGAGATGCCAACCGACAAAGCAGCTTTGGCTTTAAGCAACTGAGCAGTTTTCTCACCTAACCTGCCTTTAGAAGATGTTTTTAAGAGGTTAATGAGTTTTTCCTCATCAAGTTCTAAGATTTCCTCAGGGGTGGGATGGTTTTGAAGGATTGCCAATGCTGTTTTACCAAAAGCATCAGAGAAGAGTTTCTCAAACTCAGGAAATATTAAATCCAGTAAAAAGACTAATCTTCTTTTGATATCAGATGATTGAAATACTAACTCTGATCTGAACCTGGATAAATTCCTAAGTGATAAGAGCTCTTCTCCGGGAAGTGGGGTTGCTTTTTGAGTACCCCCTCTGGCAAGCCTGGCTACAAGCTCTGCATCTAATTTATCAGTCTTGGCGCGGCCTAAGAAGACTTTTCTTAGAGCATCTGATTGGTAGGGATTAAATACCTGGACTTGGTAGCCTTTATCCAAAAGGAAGAGATACAAGGGTAGCCAATAGTGACCTGTTGCTTCAAGGGAAACCAACAAGTCCTCTTTATCAGAGATGAATCTCTGAAGGTGGGACAAAAATTTGGTAAAGCCCAAGGCAGTATTATCAAACTTGATGGTGCCACCAACAGTCTCACCAGCAGGATTAAGAATGGTAGCTTGATGGAAATCTTTACCAATGTCTACACCAACTATTGTAGTCATGTCAGTTATGTGTAATATATCACCTCCCAACTGCTCAAAGAGATGAGTCTTCCCCAAGCAACCATCTCAAGCATCCTTTGATTTAGATCCGATGTCCCCCGATGTAACGTCGGGACCATCATCTAGCTGATTCGCTTTTAACTAGATGGTGTCTGGGGCAACAGTCTTTCCGTAGGAGGTCATCGCCAGCTGGTGGACGCCTCAAGGAGGTGCACGTTGTACCCAAAACTTTGAGTAATTCGATATTAACAAATTACTTAACTACATTATGAAAGGAGGTGAGAAAAGTGAGAAAAATAGTTTTTACTTTTCCTTTATTTTTTCTTTTAGTTTTACCAGTAGTGGCCAAAAGTAATAATGCAGTTGGGGTGCAAAATCAGAAGGTTGAGGAAGCAAACCAGCAACAAAATTCTGGTCAGGAAGTCACAGTACAGGTGAAAGACGCAGCAGTTAGGAAGGTTACCATCTCTCCTTCTCCGTCTGGTAGCCAGATTCAAAACCAGAATCAAACTCAAACTCAGAACAAGGGCGAAGAGTCCAAGCTGGAGATTCAAAATCAAGAGGAAGAAAAGGCCAAAGAAGGGACTGGATCAGGTGAAGGATTGGAAGTCCGCAGCCAAACGGCTCTTGAGCATATGAGTGTTGTTGCTAAGTCTGTTCAAAAACTTTTGCAAAACAGGACGAGTGGTGGTATTGGTCAGCAGGTACGCGAAATTGCTCAACAGCAGCAGCAAGCTCAAACCCAGATTCAAGAGCAATTAAAAAAGATTGACTCAAGAGGCCAGTTTATCAGACTTTTGGTTGGTACTGATTATGGTGCAATTAAGAATTTACAGGCGCAGCTGGAGCAGAATCAATTAAGAATTCGCCAGCTTGAACAATTAGAGAATCAACTGACTAATCAAGCGGATAAGACTGCGGTTCAAGAGACGATTCAGGCCTTAAGTCAGGAAAATACCTCTTTGCAGGACAAGATTGCGGCGGAAGAGCACACTAAAAGTTTATTTGGTTGGTTAATTAGGCTATTTGTAAAGTAACTTTTTAAAAAAAGGTTACTTAATTTCCGACTGGATATTATTTTGGTGGAAAAAGACGGTTTGTTTAAAGCTCAAGCTTGTCTCTTTCCTCTTATACTTTTTTCCTCCCTTGACAAAGATTTACTGGCAGAATATAATGAATATATATTCAATACTAAATTTGGAGGGAGGTGATGAGTATGCCAAGATTTGATGGAACAGGACCCTTAGGACAAGGGCCGTTAACTGGTAGAGGTTTGGGACCTTGTGGCGCAGGCATGGCTTGGAGACGCGGTTTGGGTCGTGGTTTAGGATATGGCCGTGGGCTAGGTCGTTTTTTTGGCTGGAACCAACCACAAACCAAAGAAGAACAAAAAAAGGCTCTTGCCGAGTATAAAAAATCTCTAGAAGAAGAATTAGAAGATGTTAGCAAGGAAGAGGAAGAATTGAGCAAAGGAGAGTAAACTATCGCGCAGCAAGCTGCCCTGTACCATTCTTGTACAGGGCAAGCTAACGCGGTATTCTGCGAGTTAGAACAGATAGTGATTAGTGATAATTTTTTAAAAAGAGGAGACAAAATGAGAATAGCTGTGAGCTCGGAAGGCAAAGGTCTTGAGAGTCAAGTTTCCAAAGTGTTTGCCAGATCTCCTTATTTTCTGATTGCTGAGGCTAAGGATCAAAAGATAGGCAAAACTGAGGTTGTAGAAAATAAGGGTCTTGACCAAATGAGCGGAGCGGGAATTACGGTGGCCAAGCTGATGGCAGAAAAAGATGTGGAGGTTGTGGTGACAGGAAATGTTGGACCACGAGCCTTGGAGGTTTTAAGACAATTTGGCATTGAGGTTTATTTGGGCGAAGGGAAAATAGAAGGAGTTTTACAAAAATTTTTGGCTGGGAAATTGCAAAAGATTTAAAGGAAAAAATGAAAATTGCTTTTGCTACTGACGGAAAAAGTTTGGAAGACAAAATCGCTTTGCATTTTGGCAGGGCAAAAAATTTTTTGGTTTATGATACCGAAACAAAAGATTTTGAAAGTTTTACTAATCCAGAAATTGTCAGTCAAGCTTTACCACCGGATTTTCTCCATGATTTAGGTATTGCAGCAGTGGTGGTTTTTAGTTTGGGACCAAATGCTTATAAAAAATTCCAAGGTTATGGGATAAAAATGTATAAAGCAAAAGAAGGGAGTGTCCTTGACAACATTAAGTTGTTTGAACAAGGAAAACTTTTTTCATTAAAAGAAAAAGATATTTTTTGAACTATGAAGATTGATCCTAAGCACTTTGATAAAACTCAGCGTAAACTTTGTCGAAGGATCGCAATTACGGGGGGAAAAGGCGGAGTGGGGAAATCAATGGTGGCGACTTCTTTGGCGGTAGAATTCGCCAGAAAGATGCCAACTATATTAGTTGACGCAGATGCGGAATGTCCGAATGATCACCTTTTGCTTTCTGTAAAAAGAGAGAAATTCAGAGCGGTTTATCAGCCAACTCCAAAGTGGGATTTTTCCAAATGCGAAAAATGTGGGAAATGTGCCTCTGTTTGCAGACAAAACGCGATTGTTTTTGTCAAAGGAAAATATCCAGCTTTTGTTAAAGATACTTGTACTGGTTGTTTGGCTTGTGTGGCTGCTTGTCCTTATGGGGCGATAACTGTATCAAAAAAAGAAATTGGGACAATTTATACCGGGAGAAATTATAATGTTGATTTGGTTTCTAGCGAGCTTAAATTGGGAGAGCTTGCCTCAGGAGAAGTGGTTGCGGAAGTCAGAAAAGCGACTGATGAGATTAACGAAAAAATTAAGGCTGAAGTAATGATTATAGATTCTTCGCCCGGAATTGGTTGTCCTGTGATTGCTTCATTGGTGGGAACGGATTATATTGTGGCGGTAACCGAGCCAACGCCATCGGCTCTTTTTGATTTAAAAAGGGTTTTGTATTTAGCTGATCATTTTAAAATTAAGCGTGGAATTGTTATTAACAAGTTCGATTTAGCAGAAAATTTTTATAGAGAAATAGAGAGATTTGCCGAAGAAAATGAAATTCCGATTTTAGGGAAAATTCCTTATAGAAAAGATTTTCTTGAATCAACGATAAAAATGAAGCCGGTTGTTGAAATAAATCCAAAATACAAGAAAATATTTGGAGAGATTATTGATAAAATTGAAATATGACGAAAGAAAAAGTTTCTCTGCTTTCAGTTTTTGCCAATATCGTTTTAGCGATAAGTAAAATTGCAGTGGGTACTATTTCTCACTCCAGCGCGATTTTGGCTGAAGGATTGCATTCTTTTACTGATATTTTTGCTTCGGGAATTGGTTATCTAGGGATCAAAATTGCCGGCAAACCCGCTGATGAAAAGCATCCTTATGGTCATTATAAATTTGAAGTTCTAGCTGGTTTTTTAATCACTTTGATTTTATTCGGAACAGGAGCAGGTATTGTTTATGAAGCATATCAAAAATTTTTGAATCCTTCGTTAACCAAACTCTCTTTTGCTGCTTTTGCGGTAATGTTTTTTTCTACTTTAGTTAATGAGGTAATGGCTCGCTTAAAAATTCACTGTGGGGAAAAGGAGAATTCTGTTAGTCTTCTTTCCGACGGAGTGCATTCTCGTGTGGATGTTTTGGCTTCACTGGCGGTTTTTGGAGGTTTATTTTTAACTCGCTTCTGGATTTACACTGATGCTGTTTTGGCATTTTTGATTGGACTTTACATTATTAAGGAATCGTTTTCTTTAGGTAAAGAAGCGACGGATTCTT
>Ga0078972_1008205_pt1 | contig 22153 bp, 21 predicted proteins | sample YelNatPaOPGAMG01_FD_67568 | JGI IMG/M metagenome (GOLD analysis project Ga0078972, IMG submission 67568) | Hot spring thermophilic microbial communities from Obsidian Pool, Yellowstone National Park, USA - OP-RAMG-01 (SPADES assembly) (version 2) | ecosystem: Environmental > Aquatic > Thermal...
AGCAGGGAGAGTTCGGCGAGGGCCTTTTGCAGGTGGCCGGCCGCCTCGGCGAGCGCGTGTCCCTCTTCCAGACGGCCCAGGGCCAGGCCCAGTTCGAGACCCAGGTTATACAAACACGATCCGTCCGCGGCGGGGGCCCCCGCCGCCAAACCGCCGGTGCGGCAGCAACTGGCCACGAGTTCGGCCGTCTCCAGCCTGATGACCTCCAACCGGTCGTAATTTCCCTCACCCACAGCCTGTTTGGCCCGCATCATGCCGCCTTCGTTGATGGCGCAGATGACCCGGGCCAAGTCGCCCAAAAGCCGGTGGCAGCCGGCGTCGCACAGGGTGGTGAAAAACCGCCCGTACAGGTAGTCACCCACCAGGACGGGGAACTGGTAGGCTTCCCGGGCTTGTCCGGCCGCGGCTTCCTCGCTCACGCCGCGGTGCACCCGCCCGGCCAGGTAGATGAACTGGTGCACGGCGGCCAGGGGTACGGCCACTTCCGGGCGGTGCTGGTAGAGCCGGCTGGTCAGCAGAACCAGGGCCGGCCGTATGTATTGATGCAGGGTGCGCCGGTGGTCGGCCACGCCGGGCAGGTCATGGATCCACCCCCTGGCCGCGTATCCACCCGCCGTATCCAGAGCCCTTTGCACCAGGGCCTCGGCATCCGACAATTCCTCCCGTACCGGAGCCAGGATTTCCAGCATGACTCTTCCCGCTACCTCCTTGCCGCCAACCCTGTATGTATTCTTTGCTTTTTTCTCTTTTCCTGCCGCGGCACCCAAACGAGAGCGGGCCCCTTGTTCGCCAACATCGGCAGGGCCCGCTAGTTTCCGGATAACCAGGTACTAATAAACACCCCTCCTACTGGTTGACAGCGTCCAGTCGGACCGGTTCGAGCACGATACCACGCTTGATTTCCTTCGCCGTCATGTTCCGGGCGTTGAATCTGGTCCTGAGGTAGCGCACCGCGTTCCACGGGTCAACCCTTTCCCCGCACGTGAACACGTCAACCGCGGCGTAGCCCAGTTCGGGCCAGGTATGAACGGCCAGATGGGACTCCGAGATTACCACCACTCCGCTGACACCCTGCGGGCTGAATTTGTGGAACACGCACTCCCGGACCTCCGCCCCGGCCTCCAAAGCCGCATTGACCATGATCTCCTCGACCTTGCCCATGTCGTTCAGGAGATCGAAGTCGCACCCGAAGATTTCAGCCAAAACATGGCGGCCCAAGGGTTTCGTTGCCATTATCCTCCTCCTTTGCCTGTCGACAACCCTGATTACTCACGCCTGCCACTGCCGGCGGTCCCCGCCGCCGACCATAAAGATTTTAGCACACGGTCTGGAAATGTCAACATAATTTTGGCCCTACTGGAGGTACGGCGTCATAAGGGTGCGTAAAAGCTTGTAATCCGGCCGCCATTTCACCCCAACCCGCCTACGGCGTGCCGGGGGCCCCGATTTCACCCCAACCCGCCTGCGGCGTGCCGGGGGCCCCGATGGCGATGGGCCGAACAAAAAAGGCCGCCCCTGAAGGCGGCCGGTACTCCACACCTTACGCGATTTCGCCCCGCACCTCGTAGTAGCTCCGGGGATGGGCACAGGCCGGGCAGGTGTCCGGGGGTTCGGTCCCTTCGTGCAGGTACCCGCAGTTGCGGCACTTCCAAACCACCTTCTCCGCCCGGCGGAAAACCCGGTCCTGCTCGATGTTGGCGGCGAGCTTCCGATAGCGCTCCTCGTGGGCGACCTCCGCCCGGGCAATGGCCCGCATAACGGCGGCGACTTCCCCCAGCCCCTCTTCCTCGGCCACCCGGGCGAACCCGGGGTACATGGTGGTGTGTTCGTAGTTTTCCCCGGCTGCCGCTTCCCTGAGATTCTCCAGGGTGGTGCCGATCACCGCCGCCGGATAGGTCGCCGTGATCTCCACCTCGCCGCCGGCGAAAAACTTCATCAGGCGCTTGGCATGTTCCTTCTCGTTATCCGCCGTTTCGAGAAAAACGGCCGCAATTTGCTCGAACCCCTCTTTTTTGGCCTGACTGGCGAAATAGGTGTAACGGTTTCTGGCCTGGGATTCACCGGCAAAAGCGATCAACAAGTTCCGTTCGGTTTTTGTACCTTTTATCATGACAAAAACACCCCTTATTGCGTAAATTCATACCATTCTGGCCACATCGGCTATTTTCCGGATATGCTCCTTTTCTTGCTCAATGAGCGCATCGATCATAGCCTTACCGTTTTTGTCCACAATATGGCTAAATTCCTGGAAAATAACGATGGAGTCCTTTTCAAAGCGAAAAGCGATGGCAAGAGCTTCCCTCGGCGCCTTGATACCCCGCACCAAGTCGTCGACATTGTTCTCGTTGAATATGTGGGTATCAATGAGGGATTTCAGGTAGTCGCCGTATTCTCCGGGATAACTCTCGTTGTAGACCACATCTTCCTCAAGGCCTTTACCCAACGCCTGGAAATCCGATACATGTTTTTCTTCCTCGGTCGCCAGGTAGTTCAAGACATCCCTGACGTCGGCGTGGTCGACCCCGGCCGCGGCCTTTTCGTAAAACAACTTGCCCGCTTTCTCGATTTGCACCGCCAGTCTGATGATTTCCCCGCCGGAAAAACTTAAAATACTCCAGGACATGTGTCTACCCCCTTAAACAGGTTGTACACAGGACGGATACCTTTTACATACTAACCAACCCGGAATCGCTTGTCAAGGAGGGAGTATCTTAACTTTATGAAACGAATGGGCCCCCCGGCCGCGGGGTTGGCCGGGCCGCCGGGGCGGGCCGGGTGGGGTCCGGCCCTAACGGTTCGGCGTAAGTTTGCGCCCGGCGGGACGTGAAACGGCCGTCGGCTCGCGCAGCCCTTTCACATCCCCCGCTCCTCTGGGCAGAGCGCGGCGCACCCACCCGCCGCCGGAGGGCCCCGGCCTCAGTGCTCGGAGATGGCGTTGGTGGGGCAACCTTCCAGGGCCTCGCGCGCCGACTCCTCGTACTCGGGCGGCACCTCTTCCAGTTGGGACTCGGCCTTCTCGTCATCGTTCCAGTCGAAGACCTCCGGACAGGTGTCGATGCAGTTGCCACAGCTGATGCAAAGCTCTTGGTCCACTTCCATGCGCAAACCTTCCACCCCCTCCCGGCAGGCGGTTATAGTGTGGTGGCCGGAGGCGGAAAATATGTGGACGCCGCAATTGACATCCGGGGACGATGCCGTTAGTATATAGGCGACGGGTATTCGTTCCCATTTTCACCACAACCCTCCCCAGGGCCCATTTTGGCCGGCGGACCAAACCTGCCGGCTTCCATGCGGGCTCTTTGGCCGGCCCGGCCGCCGGCGGGTCCGGGGCGCGCCTCCCGAAAAGGGGGGAAGGCGCGGACCGCTCCCGCACCAGGGGGCCGCGAAGACGGCACGAAGAAACCCCGTTCGCCCCTTGCCGGGCGCTTACCCCTTTACACTTCACACTAAGGGGGTAGATATGTTTTGCCGCCATCCGGTACAGGCTAAGACGGGCTTCTTCATTCCACTTACAGGAGGGAAACACTTGCAGATTCAAAGGTCCATGGCCAAGAACCAGCGCATGGAACTGCTCCTGGATGTGGCCGAACTGGCCAGCGGCCTTATCCTGGTCGGTTTCCTGTGGACCCACATGTTCTTCGTGGGCACCATCATCCTGAATCCCCAACTGTTCAACGCCCTGGGCGCGGCGTTGGACCGCTACTACCTCTCGTACATCGGCATCCCCTTCGTCATCGTCGTCTTCTTTTCCCACCTGGTGATCGCCGGGCGCCGTATCCCCACCCGCTTCCTGGAACAGAAGATAATCTGGCGCCACGCCTCCATGCTGGGGGAACGGGACACCTGGACCTGGGTCTTCCAGACCATCACCGGTATGGCCATCCTGGTCCTGGCCAGCATCCACATGTGGGTCGTCCTCGAAAACTGGCCGATCCGGGACTTCATCAGCGCGCCGCGCGTCCAGCACTATCTCTGGCTCTACCTGGTCCTGCTCCTGTTGGGTGAATACCACGCCGGTACCGGGCTCTACCGGCAATTCGTCAAGTGGGGCTGGATTTCGCGCCACAAACTGATCCACGTCATCGACGCCATCACCGTCTTCATCGTGCTGATGGGCCTGGTTGCCCTCTGGGTATTTCTCCACCTGGGGGTGAGGGCGGTTTGAGCAGCTACGACACCTTCTTCACCGACGTATTGATCGTCGGGGCCGGGCTGGCCGGGGAACGGGCCGCCATTGCCGCCCGCGACCGGGGGCTGGAGGTCACGATCCTCAGCCTGGTCCCGCCGCGGCGCTCGCACAGCACCGCCGCCCAGGGAGGCATGCAGGCCTCGCTGGGCAACAGCGCCATGGGCTACGGTGACAACCCGGACATCCACTTCCAGGATACGGTCAAAGGCTCCGACTGGGGATGCGATCAGGACGTGGCCCGGTTGTTCGTGAATACCGTGCCCGTCGCCATACGGCAACTGTCCTTCTGGGGCGTCCCCTGGAACCGCGTCACCGCCGGCCGGAAGACCCTGCCGGACGGCCGCGAAATAGAGGACAAAAAGGAGTTCGAAGGTCTGATCACGGCCCGCGATTTCGGCGGAACGGCCAAGTGGCGCACCTGTTATACTTCCGACGGCACCGGCCACACCGTGCAATACACCATGGACTCCATCGTCATTGCCCGCGGCGTCACCGTCCACGACCGCACCGAGGCCATCGCCCTCATCCACGACGGCCGCAAATGCTTCGGCGTGGTGGCCCGGAGCCTGCGCAGCGGGCGCTTGCGGGTGTACCTGGCCCGGGCCACCGTGATCGCCACCGGCGGGTACGGCCGTCTCTACCCGGCCAGCACCAACGCCGTGATCAACGAGGGGACGGGCATGTCCCTGGCCCTGGACACCGGCGTCGTGCCCCTCGGCAACATGGAGGCGGTACAGTTCCATCCCACCGGCCTGGTGCCGGTCTGGATCCTGATCACGGAAGGGGCCCGCGGCGACGGCGGCTACCTGCTGGACAAGAACCTGTACCGCTTTATGCCCGACTACGAACCCAAGAAGAAGGAACTGGCCTCCCGGGACGTGGTCAGCCGCCGCATGATCCAGCACATGCGCAAAGGCCTCGGCGTGGACAGCCCCTACGGACAGCACCTGTGGCTGGACATCCGCCACCTGGGGGCCAAACATATCAACACCAACCTGCGGGAGATCGCCAACATCTGCCGTAATTTCGCCGGCATCGACCCCGTACGGGACCTCATCCCCGTGCGGCCCACCCAGCACTATTCCATGGGCGGGGTCAGGGTCGACATCGACGGCCACGCCTACGGCCTGCAAGGCCTCTTCGCCGCCGGCGAGGCCGCCTGCTGGGACCTGCACGGTTTCAACCGCCTGGGCGGCAACTCCCTGGCCGAAACCACCGTGGCCGGCATGGTGATAGGGGAAAAGGTCGCCGACTACGCCCTGGGCACCGAAACGGACTATTCCCCGGCCGTGGTCCGGGACGCCGTGCGGGTCCAGGAAGAGCGCATCCAGGCCCTCACCTCCCGTGCCGACGGCAGGGAGAACGTTTGGGCCCTGCGTAACGAGATGGGCGCGGCCCTGATGGAACACGTGGGGATCTTCCGGACCGGCGAGGGGCTGCAAAAGGCGGTGGACAAACTGACCGCCGTTTACGAACGTTCGGCCCGCCTGGGTCTGCACGCTCCGGCCAGCGGCGCCAATCCCGAGGTGACGGCGTGCCTGCGCCTGCCCGGCATGATCCGTCTGGCGCTGTGCATCGCCCACGGGGCCCTGGCCCGCACCGAAAGCCGCGGCAGCCACGCCCGGGAGGACTTCCCCAGGCGGGACGACGTCAACTGGCTCAAGCGCACCCTGGCTTACTGGGATCCGGGCAGTCCGGCCCCGCGCCTGGCGTACGAGCCGGTCAAGATCACCGAGTTGCCCCCCGGCGACCGCGGTTACGGCGAAACGGCCGCCCCGGTGGGCCAGGGCTGATGGATCAGAAAACGCACACTGCGGAGGTGTGTCATGGCTAATCGCACCCTGACGTTCAAGATATTCCGGTACAACCCGGCCGTGCCGGAGAAGAAGCCTTATCTGGCCGAATACCGGGTGGAGGAACAGCCCCGCATGACCCTGTTCACGGTCTTGAACCAGATCCGCGAGGAACAGGATCCCACCCTCGTTTTCGATTTCGTCTGCCGCGCCGCCATCTGCGGCTCGTGCGCCATGATCATCAACGGCAAGCCCCGCCTGGCGTGCAAGACCCTGACCAAGGACCTGCCCCGGGTGACCACGCTCCTGCCGCTACCCGTTTTCAAGCTGATCGGAGACCTGTCGGTGGATACCGGCACTTGGTTCCGCCACATCTCCCTCAAGACCGAATCCTGGATTCACACCGGCAAAACGTTCGACCCCGCGGCCCAGGAGGAGCGCATGGACAACGACACGGCGCTCCGGATCTACGAGGCCGAGCGCTGCATCGAGTGCGGCTGCTGCATCGCCGGCTGCGCCACGGCCAACATCCAGGAAGACTTCATGGGCGCCGCCACCATCAACCGGGTCGCCCGTTTCATGGTCGATCCGCGGGACGAAAGGACGCCCGCGCAGTACTTCGACGTCATCGGCAGCAACGAGGGAACCTTCGGGTGCATGGGTCTGATGGCCTGTGACAACAACTGCCCGATGCAAATCCCGCTGCAATACCAACTCGCCTATGTGCGGCGCAAGATGGCCGCCTTCGGACTGGGGCAACCCACCGGCCCCGGCCAGGCGGGAACGCCGGAGGTCCACACCGCCGGGCGCAGCACGGCATAGGGCGGAAAACAGGGTCTCAGCAGGGGGCGGGCCACCGGGTCCGCCCTATTTTTGTCCCCGGGGTTATGTTAGCCGCCCCGTCCGCCCGGGCGGTCCCTTAAAATCGGTTAAGAAATTTCACGACATCTTCTAAAGGTTCGACAATTACCCGTCGATAATGATTCTGGAAAAAGGTATTAGAAAATTCTGGCTGGTAACCACCGGCCCCGTACCAAGAATACCAGGAGGAAACGAATGGCCACCGAAAGACCCCCCCTCGTGTCGGTAGTCCTGGCCGTACGCAACGCCGCCGCCGTAATCGGCCCCTGCCTGGCCTCCCTTGTCGCCCAAACCTACCACAACATGGAGATCATCGTGGTGGACAACGCCAGCACGGACGATACCCGCACCATCGTGCAGCGGGACTTTCCCGGCGCACGGCTGGTGGAGGCGGGTCCGGAACGGTGCGCCCAGAGAAACGCCGGGGCCCGGCTGGCGCGCGGCCGGTACCTTTTCTTTCCCGATGCGGACATGGTTCTGGCGCCGGATGTAATCGCAAAATGTGTCCGATCCGGAGGTGACCTGGTGATCGTTCCGGAGGTCACCCGCGGCCGCGGCTTTTGGGCCAAGGTGCGCCGCTACGAACGGGACTTCTATGCCGGGCAGGAGGGATTGGAAGCGGGTCGTTTCCTTTCCGCCGTACTCTTCCACCGCATCGGCGGCTACGACGAAAACCTCTTCGCGGCCGGCGAGGACTGGGACCTGCATCACCGGGCCGCCGCCCACACGCGCGCCGCCCGCATCGACAGCGTGGTCGTCCACGACGAGGGCCCGGTCACCCTGGCCTCATATCTGGCCAAGAAGAAATATTACGCCCGGTTCCTGCGCCGTTACGCCCTGAAATGGGGCGGCGAGACCCGGGAACAGTTGGGCTGGCGCCGCGTCCTGGTCTATCTGCGTCAGCCCCGCCGTATTCTGGCCCGGCCGCTTCTCTTCCTGGCCATGGCGGTTATGCTGGGCGCGGCGTTGCTCGTCTTCCGAACCACCTCGTCGAAGGGCCAGCCGGCCTGATGTGGAAAACCACGGTCGATGCAGTACCGGAAGGATGGTGGAAGCATGGAATCGGTAAGCCTCATAATCCCTGCTTTTAACGAAGAACGGCAGATCGAGTCCACCCTCGAACAGGTTCTGGGCACTATGGCCAGCTTTCTGTGCCTGGAAATCATCGTGGTGGACGACGGCAGCACCGACGGTACCCTGGCCCAATGCCGGGCGGTCGTGGCCCGCCACCCGGAACTGGTCCGCGTGCATGCCCTTCCCGCCAACCGGGGCAAAGGTTGGGCCCTGCGTACCGGGTCCTCTCTGGCCCGCTACCCGGTGGTGGTTTTCTACGACGCCGACGGGGAAATACCGTCGGAGGAAATCATCCGCCTGGTGAATTTGCGTGCCCGAACGCATGCCGCCGCCGTGGTGGGACGAAAACTCTTCCTTCCGGAAGAGGTGCCACCCGGGCGGGCCCTTATCAGCACGATCTTTCGCCGGCTTTGCCGGTTCTTTTGGCCCTTTCTGCCCGACACCCAAACCGGCCTCAAGGTATTCGACCGGGCCGCGCTCCTTGAAGTCCTCCCCGCCGTCCGGACCGACCGTTTCCTTTTCGATCTCGAACTGCTCATTCTTCTCGGCCGCCGCACTGCGCTGACCGAGGTGCCCATAATGTACCGCTGGGGCAGGGAAAAAGGGCGCATCGGCGCGAAGGCCCTGGCTACCTGCCTGCGCGAGTTCGCCGCCATAGTCCGGCGCCACGTCGGGCTCGGCCAGCGGCGCCGGGGGCGGGAAAAGCGTCCGTCCAAGGGCGGTCGGACTCCCTGGCCGGCCCATATACTGTTCCTGAGCTGGCGTGACCATACCCACCCGGCCGCCGGCGGAGCCGAGGTCTACACCCGCGAGGTGGCAACGGCCCTGGCCCGCAAGGGCTACCGGATCACCTGGTTTTCCGCCGCCTACCCCGGGGCGCCGCCGGTGGAGCACTCCGAAGGCGTGTGCCATATCCGGCGGGGCAGCCGTTTCACCGTCTACCCCTGGGCCTTTTTCTACTACCTTAAGACCAGGCTGGAAGGGATCGCCTTCGACGTGATCGTCGACCAGGTGAATACCATGGGGTTTGCCGCTCCCCTTTGGTGCCCCCGCAAAAGCATTCTCATGATCCATCAGCTGGCCCGCGACGTCTGGCACCACGAACTGCCCGGCCTGGCCGGGCGCATCGGCTACCGCCTGGAGCCCCTTTTTCTGCGCCTGTACCGGCGAACCCCGGCAATCACCGTGGGCCGCGACACCAGGGACGACTTGCTGGGCCTGTCCTTCCGGGGCCCTTTCTGGATCGCGGAAAACGGTGTGCAACCCGTTCAGGTTTCCGTTCCCAAAGCCACGCAGCCGGAACTGGTTTTCCTCGGCCGCCTGGACGCCCGCAGCAAGAGGCTGGATGACGCCCTGGCGGTCTTCCGCCTGGTCCGCCAGGCCTTCCCCGCCGCCCGCCTCCATATCATCGGCCGCACCTCCGGTACCGGATTACCGCCGGAGGAAGGGGTACACCACCTTGGATATGTGCCGAACGACCGGCGAGACGCAATTCTGGCCGCCGCCTGGTTGCTCCTGGCGACCTCCGTCCGCGAAGGATGGGGCCGTATGGTCCTGGAAGCGGCGGCCGCCGGTACCCCCGCGGCCGTCTACGACGTGCCCGGTCTGCGGGAGGCCGTGGTGGACGGGGTGACCGGCCTGGTCACCCCGGAGGATCCCCGCGCCATGGCCTCCCGCGTCATCGACCTGCTCGGCTCTCCCGACCGCCTGGCGGAGATGGGGGTCAACGCCCGGAAGCGGGCCGGCCTGTATACCTGGGATAGTACGGTTGCCAAATGGGAACTGGCCGTCGACAAGGTGAGGCACCTGCGGCCGGAGCGGATGCCTCTGGGGGATTCCGTCGCCGCCGCCATCCGCTCCCTTGCATTCAGCCGTCGAAGGACACTGGAATTCTAAATCATATTGACCGAGGACTGTTGCATATGACCAGCCGTGACGTCAACGCCGAAGGACACCCCAGTTTCAGGAGCAGGTTCAGGCCCTTTGCCGTTTTGGCGGCCTTGACGGCCCTTTCCCTTGTCCTCTACCGGTTGCCCGGCCTGCCTCTCACCGGCCGGGAAGCCCTGTTCCTCCTCACCGCCGCCTGCGCCTCCATGCTGCTGTCCCTTCCCGCGGCCGTCCTGGCGACGGCTCTGGCCGCCTATCTTTTTTGGACCGGGGTAACGTCCGTATGGCCGCAGAACCCCGCTCTCATGCGGGTGGCCCTTTTCTCACCCGCCCTCCTGGCGTCCCTGGCCTTTCCGGCTCTGGCACATTGCCGGTGCCGCCTGCGCGAGATGTCGGAGGCCCACCGTCGCCATATTCTGGGTATTTATAGCATCTTCGGATTGTTTGCCGCCTTCAGGGACGCCTATCTGGAAAACCACGGGGAGCGTGTGGCCCGTTACGCCGCGGCCTGCGCCCGCCAAATGGGCCTGAGCGCCCAGGAAGTCACCACCGTGTTCCTGGCCGGCATTTTGCACGATATCGGCAAGCTCCAGGTGCCGGCCGCCATCCTGCAGAAACCGGCGCGTCTTTCCGAAGCGGAAATGACGGTCGTCAGAGAGCACGCCAGGAACGGGGAGGAAACGCTACGAAAAACTCCCCACCTGGCAAAGATAGCCGCCATCATCCGCCATCATCACGAGCGTTTCGACGGCACCGGTTACCCGGACGGCCTGGCCGGACAGGACATACCCCTGGCCAGCCGCATTCTGGCCGTGGCTGACGCCTTTGACGCCATGGATCAGGACCGCCCCTACCGCCCGCGGCTGGAACGTTCCCGCATTCTAGCCGAGTTGCACGATTGCTCCGGCACGCAGTTCGATCCGGTTGTGGTCGGCGCCTTCAACCGCTGCCTGGCCCGGCTGTCAGCCTGACCATGGCCGCAGGGGTGCGGATGGCGCGGGGTGCGTGGCTGGTTCTGGCGCCGGAGGCGCGCCGGGGCTTTGCGGCGGCCGTGGTGACGGCCTTCGGGGCCCTCACCGGCCTCGGGGTCCTGCCCTTTCTTTCCGGATTGTGGGCCCGCTTCTCCCCGACCGGTATCATGCTGTCCCTGACCTGGAATCCTTCCTACCCGACCACCGGCTACCTGCTGCTGGTGTGGCTGACGCTGGTAATCGCCGTCCGGCTGATCATACCCGCCCTGTCCCCCAGGACCGTGCTCGCATGCAGTTCGGGCGGCTTCGCCGTAGTCCTTTTGTTCTGGCTGCTCCAGGGGGCCTGGATCGGCCACGCCGCCCGCGCCTTGAGCACAGGTGCCCTCCAGGCCGGTTTGCGCTCCAGCATCGAACGGGAGGACCTGTCCACCTTCCTCTTCTATCTTTACGCCGAAACGCAGGACCTGCCCCGCCCCGGCCCGGGACAAAACGACGCCCTGATCCGCCTGGCCCGCACCCTGGCCTTCATCAACCGCCACGAACTGGCCCTGGACGCCCTGTTGCAGGTGCAAAGGCAGGCCCCCTTCAACCCGTCCTACTGGCTTTTATATGCCGGCGAAACGGTAGCCACCCACAACTGGCCCTATCTCGACCAGGCCCTTGCCGACTGGCAGACTCGGGCCGTGGGGCAAGAGGACTGGTCCCAACTGGCCGAGTGCTGGAACACGGCCACCTTGTTTTCCGTGGTCTATGGGCGTCAAGCCGGGATCCTGCAGCACAACTTGCTGGCCGCAGCCTCGCCGGCCACCGCCGGGGTCATAAGAACGATCATGAGCGAACCGGAGACTGGCGTGGATCAATTTGTCCAGGCGGCACGCCGCTTCGGCCGGCCGACGGCTGCCGGCATCCTGTGGGCCGGCCTGAAGATGGAGATGGTGCACGACCATTGGCAACGCGCCTTCGCCCTGGCCCAAAAGGCCATGGCCATGGACCCCGGCAACAACCGGCTGGCCGTGGACGCGGTACACGCTGCCATCGGCGCCGAACGCTACCAGGACGGCTACGATCTGATAAGAGACGACCTGCCCCCCGACTCGGCCGAGGCCAATTACCTGGCCGCCGTCACCCAACTGGCTCTCGACCACTACCAGGACGCGCAGGCGGCGGCGGAGCGGGCGGAAGACCTGGCCCGGCAAAACGGCTACATGGAACTGGCCCTGACCTCGCACGCCCTGCGTGAGGCGGCCATGGAGAAACAGCCATGAATGCCGCTCCGGGCTTGCAACGGTACTTCCAACGGGAATCGTTGGCGGTTGCCGCCTTTATCCTGGCCGTCAACCTGGCCCTGTTCGGCAAAATGATTTTGACTCCGGGGCTGGTCATCTTGAGGGATCCGGCCCTGGAACCCACGGTCCGGTCCAGTCTCAACCTCTGGTTTCCCCAGTGGGACTGGCAGGGCCAGTACGGACTGGCCAGCGGCCAAAGCGGCATGATCGCCCCGGTGCTCTACCTGCCCCTCGTTCTCTGGCATGTCGCAGGCGGATCCGTCGACCTTTTTTCCCGCTGGATGCCCTTCTTCGCCGCCGTCTCCGGCTGCCTGGGTCTGGACCGTCTGCTCCGGATCCACTATCCGTACATCACCCTGTCCGGGCGGCTCTTCGGCGTGTTCCTCTTTCTAACCTCGCCCTGGCTGGCCGACCGTTTCGGCTACTGGTACATCTGGCTGGGTTTCATGATCCTGCCGTGGGCGCTGGCCCTCCTGGAGGAAGGGGTAATGGCCTGGCAGCCCCGCACCCTGTTTTGGGCGGGTGTCATCCTGGGCGCGGCCGGAAACGTCATCACCGTTTTCGCCGGCACCCTGGCCGCGGCGGTGCTTCTGATCCACGAAACCCGGGCCGTAGGGACACCTCCGCGCGAGCGTGCCCGTTATGCCGTCTACGCCGTAGCGGGCGTCACCCTGGCCTCCCTGTACTGGCTGGCGCCGCTTCTGGCCAGTCTCGTTTTCCAACCCGGCTACGTGGACCGGTCCCTGTTCATGGTCACCACCGGTTCCCTCATGGGACACTACTCCTGGCCGTATTACCTGATCGGCGCCAACGCCTGGTGGCCGCACGTCAACCCGAACGGGTACGGTCCCATGCACTACCTCTGGCCGCTGGCCATAGCCATCTTCCTGGTGCTGCTCCTGGTCCACTTCATGGCCGGGGCCTGGGGCAACCGGCCCGGGGCCGGTTTCTGGATCTTCCTCGCCAGTTCGTTCATCGCCGTCTGGCCCATCGGACCCTTCCAAAAAGCTTACAACTACCTTCTCTATGCCCCGCTGCCCCTGCACACCTTCGTTCATTCCCTGTTCCGCAGCCCGGCCAAGATTTCGGGCGGCGTCGTGTTCGCCTATCCCCTCATGGGCGTTTCGCTCTGGTACGGCTACTCCCGTCTTTCCGGACCCGGTCCGCGGCTGGTTCTGCGCGCTGTCCTCCTGGTCCTGTGGGGTATCATCGCCCTTCCGGGCGTCATCTCCGGCTTCTATGACGTCTACGTTCCGGTGGTACCGCCGGCCGCCCTTTACCACCTTTACGACCGGGCAGCCTCGCTGCCCTTCTTCGGCCGGGTCAATACCGTCTTCGTGACCGCGCCCCTGGAGGATCAGGCCTACGACTCCCGCTTCGGCTACACCCAGTTCAAGTGGGCCGGCGGCAAGGCCTATACCACCGGTTTTGAAAGCCAGGGCTGGCCCGGCATCGTCCTGAACCAGCAGAGCACGGCGGGCAAAAGCGTGGTCGCCGCCCTGACCGACGCCATGGCCCGGGGCGATACGGCCACGGTGCTGGCCCTGGCCCGCGGACGCGGCATCGGATACATCGTGGTACACGACGACGTCATCGCCAACCGTCCTTTTCCCGCCCTCTTCCCGGGGCTCGTGCCTGTCTGGCGGGAAGGTGACTTCGCCGTCTACGCCGTGCCCGGCGTAACCTCCCTGGCCGGCCCGCTCACCGTCCGGCCGCTGTGGTACGGTTTCGTGGTCACCGGGCCCGCGGTTGCTGCTGAAACCGGCATACCTGACTTTGGCGGCTGGTACCCGTCCCCGAACCTCCGGTTCGGCGGCGCCGGCCAGTGGACCACCCTGCGCAAGACCGACACCCGCCCGGCAACCGCCTATTATCTACCCACGTGCGCGGAGACAGCGGTGTTCGGTGCCTACCTCCTCCTCGCGCTGGGGGGAACGGCACAGGCGTGGATGAAACGGCGCCAAAAGGAGACATACCAATGAAAACGTTTCTTCTGGCCACCCACCGGCACCTGCCCTGGGGAACGGCCGACCGGGCGGCCTATTACCTGACGCGAAACGGCTGCCCCGTAACCACCATCGAGCACCCCCTGCGGCCCGATTCCCAGGCCTGTTCCCTCTTGATCCCGTCTGAAGGGCCTCCGCAACGGGTTCCCCGTCGCCCTGGAGGCAGGCGCCGGTACCTGGAGGATTTCCGGCTGACCGCCCGCTGGAGCCGTAGCGGAACGCCCGACACGGCCGTGGGTTTCGATGCCCTGTGCGCCGCAGCCCTGGCCCGTGGCCTGAGGGGCAGGGCCAGGGTGGTCCTTTACCTGGTGGACTGGACCAGCGGCAGTCACCTGGTAAACGGTGCCAACCGCCTCACCGCCCGGCTGGTGGACGAGATTTGGTGTATCACTCCGGCCATCGCCGCGCGTCTAGCACGCCCGGGGATCAGGGTGGTCCCCAATCTGCCCCTGCGCTTTGCGGACGGGCCGCCGGTGGTCCCCGGGCGCCTCGCCGACATCCGGCTCGGCTATATCGGCCACCTCACCGCCGAACAGGACCTGACTCCCTTCCTGCAGGCCCTGGCCCTTTTGCCGGCCGCGACGCGACCGTCCCTCGTGATCGCCGGCGACGGCCCCTGCCGTACCCGCTACGTCCGGATGTGCGCCGATATGGGGCTGGACCGGGTGGTATTCACCGGCCGCCTGACCACGGAGCAAGAATTGGCCGGGTTTTACCGGAGCATCCATTACGGCCTCGCCCCCTACAACTCGGGCCGGGTCCGCCAAACGGCCCAGGGAGATTCCATCAAGGCCGCCGACTACGTGGCCAACTACCGCTTCGTTCTCATGACCTGCCGCATACCGGGCACCGACCGCATCCGCGACGACGGTCTGGGCCGCTACATTCCGGAAAACCCGCGGGGCATAGCCGGGAGCCTCACAGAACTACCCGGTGCGCGCGTCAACGCCCCGGCCGCGGACGCCTTCCTGGAGGAGCGCTGCCGGATCTTCCGGGAGGTGTGCCGGTTATGATCATGAACTGCGGACGGCGTCTGGCCAGCGGCGCGGCCATGATCGTCGCCCTGGCCGCTATCGCCGCGCTGGTCATGCATTTTTATCCCCGACCGGCGGGGGACGCCATACCGGTCATGGAGCGGCAACTGCTCCACGATACCCGGGACGTGCCACTGTCCGCACAGCAGGTTCACGATCTCATCGCGGGCGACATCATCAGGTTTTCGGATCTGGCGGCCACTATTCATACCGATAGGAACATCCTCCCGATCGACTCCTTTTTGAACGAACTAAGTATGTTCGATTTCGCCGCGGGCCCCGACCAGCAGAACCTGATCCTGACCAAGATGCGTAAGGACATGCGTCGCTTCCTTTACCTGGGCAATGTCGGCGCCATCGACCTGTGGAACAATACCCGCGGAAGGTGAAGTGATTGTACAGTCTTTGGGAATTGCTCACGGGCCGGCACAGACAGGCGGCAGTCACAACCATGGCGCTTTCCTCCCTCCGCCTTGTCCCCGGTACGCCCCTGGATCTTTACCACACCGGGGAAAAGCGGCGGTGGAGCCACCTCTTCGTCTCATCGATCGGCAATACCATCATGTTGGAAGGCGGGGACATCCGGAACTGGAACGGCCGGGATGGGGACCGGCTGGTCATGGAGGTACCCACCGACCAGGGTCTGCGCTACCTCCCGGTTGTGGTCTGGCGGGAGGGCAACTGCCTGCAGGCGCTTCCCCGGGCCGACGCCCTTCCCGCGGAACGCCGCGCCTTCCGCCGCGTCCAGGTGGGACGGGAGGTCTCGTACGCCTTGTACGCCGGCGACTACCTCCCCGCCTATCTGGCCGACCTCAGTCCGGGCGGCGCCCGCCTTCTCACCGACTTACGCCCCCGCCCCAACTGGCGCCTGAACCTGCGTCTGCCCCTGTCCCAGGGAGAGGTGACCGTGACCGGACGCGTCGTCCACGTCCGGCCGAACGGATCACAACACTCGTGCGGCCTGCAATTCCTCGGCCTCGACCATGGCACGCGCACGGCCCTGGTGTCCTATTGGGCGGGAAGGACACCGGAGTCCGATCCCGCATCGGCCGAAAAAAGCAAGGACCCCCGCATCACGCGGGAGCCCCTCTCCGCCGGAGTACGGTTTAGGAAATCTTGGCGAACAGATATCCTTCCTTCACTTCGACCGGGAAGCTGCCATTCGACTTGATTCCAAAGGCATTGAAGAAGCCCTTGGCGAAGACCTTGCTTTTGCGCAAGGGTATGTTTCCGTTCGGGCCGACCCTGATCATGCCGGTATCGGCATCATAGGCCAACTCGATGGACTGCGAGCCGAGGGCTTCCCTGGCCCACTTGTTGAGCACGAGACTGCTCTTGGAAAGGCGCAGGGCGGGGACTTTCTTGTTCTTGGCAACTCCCTTTCCGCCTCCCCTGCGGGGCGTGTACACCTCAAATGCCAACGACAACAACCTCCTGTTGTAAAAGTTTATTCGATCTTACCACCTCGTTTTCGACATGTCAAGATTTTCAGCCTGGATTACGTAAAAATTTTATATGAATTTTTCCGGCGCCGAATCTTCGGCTTGCCGGCGGGAAGTTCAAGCGTTTACCGCATCAGGAAGCAGAACCGGGCTATGCACAAGCTCAACCACTCTCACGGCCCACCGGCCCAAGTCGATCCGCCTTCTCTCACGATAGGCGGCCTCGCCGCCACAAACCAGGCCCGGCGTTAAGGGGTACGGACTCCGGTACCGGGAAGGGCTTCTTTCTTGGATTCTTACCCCAAGCAGCCTGCGGCCGCTTGGGGACCCCGGATTACCCGCTTGTGGGCTGACGTGGGGTTTCCGTCGCCATTAGCGCCCCCGTGGAGTGACTTTCCCTCACTCTTCCGAGGAAAAGAAAAATAGGCCGATACGACCGCCGCTCACAGGTTCGTCGTGGTGTCCCTACAGGGAGCGGCAAGTGTCGTCGATCAACTCCCAACAACGGACTGCGTGACGGAGAGCGCCTTGGCTATACGTTGCCAACGGGAACGGAAATCTTCAACACGTAAGCCGGAGTTGCGAACGCCAGACCGGCGGAGATAGTGAAGAAAACACCCGTCCCGGATTTCCGGAGATCGGGACGGGTATTTGGCGGCCGTACGCGGACTGCGGCCGGGGACGATGGCCTTTGCCAGAACAGTTTGGTTGCCGGGCCCGGTACCTGCCTTCTTTTATCGCCTCCTGCACAAGCACATCCCCGCCGCCCGGGACCCGTTTCAGGATTGCGGCCTCCTTACCGGAGCCAGCCGGTTTTGGATTTCCTCCAAAACTTCCCTCTTCCGCCGCAAGTTCACCAACTCGGCCAGGATCATGGTGAAGCTATATGTTTTACTGAATTCAACCAGGAGGTTGAGGGATACTCCGTTGTCCCTTTGGCCCGCCGGTCGGCCCGCCGGTACCAAAAGGGGATCTTTCTCCAACGCCTCTCCCAAATCCCTCAGGTCATGCGCCGCCTTGCGCAGACGTCTGATGACCTGTTCAATGTCCCGAGACAGCTCCATTTCCATATACAGCAATTCTTTGACTTGCTCCCTGTCCAAAAGACCCACCCCGCCCTCCTTCCTATCTTATTCAGCCAACCTCATATTTTCCAGCCGGCAGGTCAGGCCGTCCCGTCTTGGAATTCAACTCCGGCCCGGCAAATGGCGGAGATGCCGCGCCGGGGCATGAGACCCCTTTGGCGACCAAACCTGGGACCAAGGGTTGTCAAAAGCCTGCCGCCGGAGCTATAATCATTGCAGGCGAGGAGAATGTGTCGGCATGCCCAGGCCTTTTTCACAACCGTTTCTTTACGTTTACGTGGGCGTAACCGGTGCGTCGGTAATGGCCCTGGAACTGGCCGCGTCACGGTTTTTGGCGCCGTTTTTCGGGACATCGATGATCGTTTGGGCCAACATCATCGGCCTGATTCTCCTATCGCTGGCCCTGGGGTACTGGACCGGGGGGCAGCTGGCGGACCGGGTGCCGGATATCCGGGTGCTGATGCTCCTTTCCCTGTCCGCCGGCACATGGAGTTCGCTCATACCGTTGTGGGGAAGACTGGTCTTCGGCTCCCTGACCAACGGGATCCTGAATACGCCCCTGCACACCATCCTGCTGTCCTTCCTGGCCATTCTCCTCGTGTTCGCTCCACCCGTTTTTCTGCTGGCCATGGTCAGTCCGTTCGCCGTCCGCCTCATCGCGTCCGCCGCCGAGAGCGTGGGGAAAACTGCCGGCAACCTGTATGCCTTCTCCACCGTGGGCAGCCTGCTCGGCACTTTCGGCACGGCTTTTGGCACCGTCCCTTTTTGGGGTACGCAGGAAACCATATTCTTCTGGTCAGGCGCGTTGATTCTGGTCGCCGCCTGGGGCCTGCGGCACGGTCCCTGGCGTTTTCCCGCCTTCGCGTTGCTTCTCCTGCCGCTGGCGCTGTACGCCTGGCTCGGGGGCGCGGAAAAAAGCGGGGCCAACGTTCTGTGGTCGAAAGATACCCTGTATCAGTACGTGCAGGTCCTCCGGTACCCCGATCAATCGGTCGCCCTGGTGTACAACGAAGGGGGCGGGATCCAGTCCCTGGCCCGCCCCGGCGACGCCTTGAACGCCGGCGACTACTTCGACGACTACCTGCTCCTCCCCTATCTGACCGACCGCCCGCGAAACGTCCTGGTCCTGGGGTCGGCGGGGGGAACCATCCCCCACCTGCTGGCCCACTACGACGGGTCATTCGGTCTGAAGGTCACCGGCGTGGAGATCGACCCTTGGGTCATTCCCCTCGACTACCGCTTCTTCGGCCTCAAGGAACAGGAGGCCGCCATCGTCAACCAGGATGCCAGGATATTCGCCGCGCAGACATCCGAAAGGTATTCCATCATCATCGTCGACGCCTACACCCAGCAGATCTACATCCCTTTCCACCTGGCCACGGAAGAGTTTTTTCAAACCCTGCGCGGCGACCTGCAGCCCGGCGGGCTGATCGCCATGAACGTGAACGCCCTGACCCCGGACTCCAGGCTGCTGCAATCGCTGGCCAGGACCGTGCGGGCGGTGTTTCCCTTCACTTACGTGGTCAAAACCGGCGGCAGTTATAACTACATGCTGCTGGGTTCCCTCGAACCGCTTTCCGCTTCGCGCCTCGGCGCCATCGCGCCGGACAACCCCCTGCGCCGCGTGGCCGCCGCCTGGCCGCGCCGGTTGACGCCGGCCGTAGACCAGGCCGACGGCATGCTGCTCACCGACGACCGCGCCCCGACGGAAATGTTGACCGACGCCATGATCTTCGGTTACGCCCGGAACCTCAAGCCGTGAGAAGGTTGGGCCCTTTGCGCGATATCCTACTTGGCGACCTCGACGCTTTTTTCGCCGCCGTGGAACAGCGGGACCACCCGGAATACCGGGGCCGGCCGGTGATCGTGGGCGGCCGGCCCGGCGAGCGCGGCGTGGTATCCACGTGCTCCTACGAGGCCAGGGTGTTCGGCGTGCGGTCGGCCATGCCCGTGACCACGGCGGTCCGGCTCTGCCCCCAGGCCGTGTTCCTGCCGGTGAACATGACCCGCTACCGGGAAGTCTCGGCCCGGGTCCTGGCCATCTACGAACGCTTCACGCCGGAGTTGGAACCGGCCTCCATCGACGAGGTCTATCTGGCCGTACCCGCGGGACAGGGAAAAGAGGTGGCCGCCGGCATCCGCCGAACCATCCGGGGCGAACTGTCCCTGCCGGTCACGGTGGGCGTGGCGGCGAACAAACTGCTGGCCAAGATCGCCTGCGAACTGGCCAAGCCCGACGGGATGATGGAAATCAGACCGGAGGACGTACCGCGGGTGGTGTGGCCCCTGCCGGTGAAGGTCCTGCCCGGGGTGGGACCGCGGACGGAGGAAAGGCTGCACCGGATGGCCATCCACACCGTCGGCCAACTGGCCGCTTACCCCGAACGCCTCCTGGTTTCCAGCTTCGGCAAGTTCGGAACCTTGCTTCACGAGCACGCGGGCGGCATCGACCACCGGCCCCTCACGACCAGCCGGGAGCCGGTCTCGGTCAGCGAGGAGACCACCTTCCGCGAGGATCTCCCCGAACAGGACCAGGCCCTCACCGTGCTCCTGGACCTCTCCGAGCAAGTGGGCCGCCGCCTGAGGCGACAAGGCCTGCGGGCCCGGACCATCACGGTCAAGGTGAGGTTCACCGACTTCCGCACCATCACCCGGTCCAGGACGCTGCCCCAGCCCGTCGACGGTGACGCCGGCATCTACCGGGCGGCGCGGGATCTCTTTCTGACCCACGGCGGCAGCCCGCCGTGGCGGCTCCTCGGCGTCGCGGCTACCAACTTCGCCCGCGTGGAGCAACTCTCCCTGCTGCCCGACGAAAGCGACAGGGATACCCGGGTTTCAAAAACGGTGGACGAAGTACGGGAGAAATATGGGAGGAAGGCCCTGGGCCGGGCCAAGACCATGCTGGAGAACCCCGGACAACCCTGACCGGGCCGGATGAACCCGTCTACTCCCCGATAATCTTCACCAAGACACGCTTGTCACGCTTGCCGTCAAACTCGAAGTAGAAAATCTGCTCCCAGGGACCGAAATCCAGTTGGCCGCCGGTGACAGCCACAACGACCTCCCGTCCCATGACGGTACGCTTCAAATGGGCGTCGGCGTTGTCCTCGTAACCGTTGTGCCGGTACTGGCTGTATGGTTTTTCCGGGGCCAGGCGTTCCAGCCACACCTCGAAGTCGTGGTGCAGGCCGGCCTCGTCGTCGTTGATGAACACGCTGGCGGTGATGTGCATGGCGTTCACCAGCACCAGCCCTTCCTTGACTCCGCTCTCCTCCAGCGCCGCCTCCACCTGCGGCGTAATGTTGACCAGCCCCCGACGGGTGGGAAGGCGAAAATGCAGTTCCTTGCGATAGGATTTCATCGGATCACACCACTCCTGATGAAATGATACCATCTCATCTCCATCTTTCTCAAGGATCGGGATCTTTTGAGCTTCAACTTGTGCGTCGGGTCATCGCGGCTGGCTGGTCTGGGCAGCCAACGATGCAGGTGTCCTGCCGCTCCTGACCGGCGAGGTTCAACCTCACCCGGTAGACGCACATTGCGGATTCCCGGTGCTGCATGGATATCGAGGCAAGCTTCAATTGAGCCACGGCATTTCGCCGTGGAATACCCAGTTGGAGCGGGCCGGGGTCGCCCGCGAGAAGCTGCTTCAATTGAGCCACGGCATTTCGCCGTGGAATACGACGGGAGAAGCCGCGGAACCGGAGGGCGCCGGCAAGCTTCAATTGAGCCACGGCATTTCGCCGTGGAATACGACGACGCGGCGGATACCATCAAGGGCAACTGCAAGCTTCAATTGAGCCACGGCATTTCGCCGTGGAATACGCCCGGATTCGAGGCTGTCGAGGAGTACCTTGTCCAGGCTTCAATTGAGCCACGGCATTTCGCCGTGGAATACGCTCGTGGGCAACGAAGCATATGGGGAATATGGAGGCGCTTCAATTGAGCCACGGCATTTCGCCGTGGAATACGGAACCGCTGTCCGCGGAGAGCAGCCAGACCGGCGTGCTTCAATTGAGCCACGGCATTTCGCCGTGGAATACCCTCGCCGTCTCTCAGGACGAATTGCTCCGGACATAGCTTCAATTGAGCCACGGCATTTCGCCGTGGAATACTACGCTCCGCACTTCCTCCGGCGTCTCCGGCTCGATGCTTCAATTGAGCCACGGCATTTCGCCGTGGAATACGATGCCCAGGTTGGCGGCTATCTCGTCGGCCTTGAGGCTTCAATTGAGCCACGGCATTTCGCCGTGGAATACCCCCCTGTTGGCATCTGGGAATGATCGGAATGGCACTGCTTCAATTGAGCCACGGCATTTCGCCGTGGAATACAGCTGCTCACCGGTCACCGGCTTGGGGGCGCATACGCGCTTCAATTGAGCCACGGCATTTCGCCGTGGAATACGCCCGGATTCGAGGCTGTCGAGGAGTACCTTGTCCAGGCTTCAATTGAGCCACGGCATTTCGCCGTGGAATACCCTCGTGGGCAACGAAGCATATGGGGAATATGGAGGCGCTTCAA
>Ga0078972_1005881_pt1 | contig 22150 bp, 18 predicted proteins | sample YelNatPaOPGAMG01_FD_67568 | JGI IMG/M metagenome (GOLD analysis project Ga0078972, IMG submission 67568) | Hot spring thermophilic microbial communities from Obsidian Pool, Yellowstone National Park, USA - OP-RAMG-01 (SPADES assembly) (version 2) | ecosystem: Environmental > Aquatic > Thermal...
GACTTTGGCCGAAGAAGAAGCCCTGCTGAGCCGCGGTCGAACCGCCGACGCTGAGCAGCGTGAGGAAGTGGCAGATGCCGCTCGTGAAGTAGGGCGGCGTATTAATGAAGATGCGATCCTCAGCAGTGAGACCAAGCTCCTGGGCAACGCGAGCCGCGTTGCCCAGGACGCTGGCGAGGGTCTGCAGGGCACCTTTGGGAACGCCCGTCGTGCCCGACGTAAACATGATCACGGCCAGTTCGTCGGGGGCGAGCGGCGTGAACGTCTCTGGGCGAGCAACCTCACCCGTACCGACAGCTGAGCGTTCGTCCCGCGCACGACCACCGCCGACTTCTCCGCCGGCCTCCGCTGTACACTCCGGCGCGACGGCGGCACTCTGCGCCTCGCTTGGACGGAACACCAAGCGCCGCGGTTCAACCGGCGACGTGGCAGACGCACATGCCTCTTTGTCGGGAACGAGCAGAAACGCCGGCTGCGCCCTGCGCAGGAGCCCCGCAAGGCTCTCTTGTGGCAGACTCGTGTTCAGGGGCACGGCAACGCCGCCAGCCAGCCACACGCCAACTAAGGCGATGAAGAAGGCGTCGTAGTCGTCGAGGTAGAGGGCAACGCGCTCGCCGCGGACAAAGCCGTCGGCGCGCAAGCGCTGCACCAGCGCCGCAGCTTGCGTGACGAAGTCGCCGAAGCTGTAGCGGCGCTCACCGGTGATCAACAACGTGCGTTGTGGTGTGCGCTCGGCCGCCTCGAAGAGGCGGCCGAGCGCACCACCCATCCGTGCCCCACTCACCCTAGAAGCCCACGTACCGGAACTCAGTCAGGTGGCCACCGACACCGATCGCGATCGCTAACCCGAGAAACACTAGGAACCAGAGAAAGACCTGCAGCGCTAGCCCGAGCACGTACCAGCCCGATGGCAACCGGGCTCGTCCCGCACAGCTACGACTGCTGGTTTCGTCGGCAGGTTCGCCAGCATCGCCGGCTTCACCACGAGTTCTGGCCTCGTTCACGACGCCAGGCTCATTCCCAGCGTCGGTTTCGCTCACAGCGCCGGTTTCGCTCACAGCGCCAGGCTCCGCGGGAGCCTCGGTCCCACAAGTCTCAGGCGCAACGGGCTCAGGGAACCCCAGTTCAGCGATCTCAGCACTATGAGAGTCGAAAGCACCCTTCGTCATCTCGCACCTAGGTTGCGCGTCGCCGTGAGCGCCCTTAGGCCGCTCAGTCAGCGCACCTTAGCCGTTCGTTGGCGCCGCCCCGTTACGCTTGCGCTCGATGAACGCCAACATGTGGTTCACCGTGTCGAGGTTCTCGTAAGCGATGTCCATGGCGCCGATCTTGATCGCGAACGTCTCCTCGAGGAACACAATGAGGGAAGTCAGGTTCATTGAGTCCAACAACTGATCGCGAAAGAGCGAGGTGTTCTCGTCGATTTTGACCTCGCCCTCGAGCAGGTCCTCGTCGATAAAGTCAATGATCTTCTCTGCGTCGGTCACGGAAAAGACGCCTCCCATCAGTCTCGTGTAAGCAGTTCGGGCGAGGCCAGCTCTTCTGGCGTTGGTGCCGCCGGACGGGTGCCGGATTCGTACGAGAAAGTCATAGTGCTCTTGTAGCGAAGCTCCCGCGTACCGGCCTGGATCAGCTTAGCCACCGTGAAGACGCGCTCCGTGACCTGGAAACCCTGCTCCATCCCCCACTCGTCAGAGAGAATATCGCCACGTTTGCCGGCCCAGCCCATGGCGCCAAACTGACATGTCTGATCGCCGTTGCCGACGATCAAGCAACCGTTGCGGATGAGCGGCAACCACGTGGAGAGAATCGTAGTCTCGGCACCCCCAGAGCGACGCCCGGCGATAGCCATAACTCCCGCCGGACGGTTAGCCAGACGGAAATCCTGGTGGCGCAGCACGCGCGTGCGCATGATGAACTTGCTGAACAGGTCGGACGGCAGCCCGAAGTACACCGGCGTGGCGATCACCAAACCGTTGGCAGCCACCATCTTGTCGAGCACGTCTTGCGTGTCATCGGTGCCAGCCTGAACGCACGGTACGAAACGCCCATCTTTCGTCTTACCACAGACGTCGCAGTACTTGCAGCTCTGAATGTTGAGGTCGCGCAAGTCGATCGTTTCGCATTCGGCCTCACCCGGATAGGTCTCGGCCAGTCGAGCGAAAGACTCACGCAGTAGAAGGCCGCTATTGCTATTCTTGCGCGGGCTGCAATTGAGGCCCACCAACCGAATGGCCATTGAAGTGCCCCTCTCTCTTCAGCGGAGACTGGTCTCTCTCCGAACGCTGACCCGTCTCGGCTCATCAAATCCCCAGACCTCTGCCAAGAGGAGGTTACCGCGCCTGCTCCCCTTTCGTCCACCCTGCTCACAGGCCGTTCACAGGCTTCAGCCCGCCCTAAGCACACATCCCCGTGGAACCGCACCCGCTTCCCGTACCGACGTCCGACGTGCTCGACACGGAGGCTAACCTACGAGCCAGCGATCCGATCTGCGCTTGATGACCACTTGAGGAGAAGCCGGACAACCTCGTTGCCCAGGTAGCGACGGAACTTGGCGCTCGAGCCGCTCAAGACGTGTGTCAGGTCGCGGAAATCCCGGTTATGCAAGTCAACCTTATCGACGAAATTGAGGTACTGCGCACCGTGGGCCTGAGCAAGGGCAACGCAGCGAGGTTGATACACGATCTTCGCGATATCGTAGGCTTGTCGTACTACGTCGCGATTCTCAGGCGTCTCGAACAAGACCATGTGAAAACCGCGTTGCTCACCGACCTGCAGCAGAGCGTTGAGCAAATAGCTGTTGTACTCAAAGTTAGCCCTAAAGGCCGCAAGACCCTCGCTGCGCGTGCCAGTGAGCCAGACGCGGACGAAGGCGCGCTTCATTTTGAGACTGAGAGGGTGAGCGTGGCCGTGCGTGTACGGCACAAACAGGCGTTTGTGCTTCATCAGACTCGCCACGTGTGTTCTGTAGTACTCGAGACCGTAGTTCATGATGCCGGGCAGCAAGGTTCGCGGTGTATGCCAACGGTCGGCCCCTCTATCGAGGCAGCGCTTGAGCGAGGGGCTGCTGAGCGGGAGATCTTCTCCCTGAGCCTCTCGTTGAGCCATCCTGGGTGAGATGCCAAAGCGATTAGCACTCACCGCAACGAGGACGATGGCCGGACCGCGGGGAAGGTTGTCGACGATCGCCATACTCTCGGCGAAGCTCTGTTTTGCTGATGAGAGGTTGTACGCACATACGTTGAGTCCGCTGGCCACGCTGACTTGCTTCGCCATGGCCTGGGCAGAGTCGAGGCAATCCCGGGCTGACGAACCGCCGACGACGTAGATCGCTGGCTCTCTGGGTGGATGCCGCTTGAGCAGTCCCACCTCATAGGACACATGGGTGTAGTCGTCGTTACTGTCCCGCAGAAGTAATGGCTCGGGAAGAGCCGTAAACGCTCCGCTGGCAAAGAACCACTGTAGACCGACGAGTGCAGCGAGTACGAGACTGAGCGCCACTCCGAGCACCATGGGGTGTCCCTCACGTAAGCCACGCATGAACTCGTTGCGTGCCTGACGAGGACTCCCCTCCCTTACGGGCACGAGCGCCTCCGCTTCACTGAGCACCAGCCTCCCCCCAAGTTCCCACGTGCGAGATCTTGGACGATAGAGAGTGCCAGAGCGATTCACAAGGTGCGCAACGAAAGCGCGCGCATGGTGTAGAGTCGCCGCGTATCATGAACGACGTTGACGATACGCCCAGCGCAACGCCAGTGACACCCACTGAGCCGTCCCCGGGGGACGCGCCAGACACATCCTCGCGGGCTCCGTCTACGTCGAGCAGAGCAACGCGCGCCAGCCGGTTACGGTCACCGCTGCGCACCTCCTTAGCCCTGCTTGTCCTCGCTTTGGCGCTGAGCACTGGAATCTTCTTACGCGCCGAAGGTATTGCCCTCAAGCGTCAACTCGAGCACGATGAGGCCGTGACCTACTTAGCCGCGGCCGGACACGAAGCAGCGTTCGCTACTTTGACACAAGGCATGTATGGCGACCACTGGACTCCGGCGGGGCGCTACCAGAGCCTCCTTCGGCCCGATCGCTTCTTCGCCTTCGGACGCATTGCGAGCGACCTCGACCACACGGACAATCACCCGCCCCTCTACTTCTGGCTGTTGCACGTCTGGATCCTGCTTTTCGGTCTGCGTCTCTGGTCCGGCATGGCCCTCAACCTCATCATCGCGCTCGGGACCACAGCGGCCTTGTTCGGCCTGGCACACCACGTGCTGGGCGACCTCCTGGAGGCTTCCTTGGTGAGCCTCATTTGGGCAGCCAGCCCGCCGGTAGTCGAGACATCACTCATGGCGCGCAACTACGACTTACTCGCTCTGTTCACTGTGCTCTTCGTGTGGGCCTTGATCGTCTTCAGTCGACCGCAGAGGCACCTGCGACACCGCGATCTGGGAGCGCTCGCTGCGTTGACGGCAGCAGGAGCGGCTACTCACTACCACTTTGCTCTCGTGCTTGTCGCCGGTGGCGCCTTCGCCGCCGCGCGCCTGGCACGACGCGACCCACGCCTGCTACTCAAACTCACGGGCGCTGTTCTGGGCGGGTTGCTGCTCTTCGTCGCAGTAGACCCGCACTTCCTCCTCTCGATCGGGCGCCAGCGGGCCCAGCAAACGCACACCCCTACCCTCGCCGGAATGGAGACGCGTGCCCACCTAGTCTGGCCGGCGCTCCGAGTCTTCTTCGGTCTTGACACGCCCACTGCGCTGCGCTGGCGAGCCGGCCTGGCCTCAGTCCTTCGCCCGGTCGGCTTCGGTGTCCTCTCAGCCCGTGCCGTATTCGCCCTCCTCATTGGCGCCCCACTCGCCGTGGTCCTTCTTGTCGGCCGCTGGCGCCGCTGGCTCACACACCGCCTCCGTCAGGTTGACGTACGGGGGCTCTTCATTGCGTACTTCCTCCTAGCCATCGGTGGCGAGACGGTCACACTGTACGTCACCTTCCAGAGCCCCCGTTACGCCATGATGGCGCGCTACTTAGCCGCCGTGTGGCCGTTCATGGCGTTCGTCCCCGTGCTGCTCGGGCGCCTGTTGGGGCGCACCGGAGTGATCATCGTCCTGCTCTACGGCCTCATCGTCGTGCTGCCAGCCGGGCAGCAGCAAGTGCTGTCGCACAAGCAACTCAACCCCGATCCAGTGCCCACGCTGGCGAAGGCGCCTGCCGTCGTCGTCACCACGCTCGACCGCGGCGACCTGCCACGCATCACGTGGTTCATCCCGCCAGACACCCCCGTCTTCGCCGCCGAACCGGCCCAACTTGTCCGTGACCAGGGGCGGTGGCTCACGAGACTGCAAAGGGGTGACATCTTCGTGCTGGCAGATTCGCAACTGGGCCGTGATTGGCCGCTCCTACAGCAGGTCATGGCCTTGTTACGGAGCAGGTTTGCACTCGTGCATCTCCGCGGCGGCGTTTGGGGTATCGGCCGAGTCTACCGGCTCGACCCACTGCCGCCTGCCTCGTCAAGCGGCTGATGACTCACTCGATCGGCTGTCGTAGCCACCCTCGGCTCGCGGAAGTGTGGACACGCGACCAAATTCCGAGACCGTGAAAGAAACCGCGAAATGCCCCTCTGCCGCTCGGCGAGGAGCGGATGCTCCCCGCCAAACAGGCCGTGTATACTGGTTTTCCGCACACGCGAGTTCATCGACCAGCTAGCGCCGATCGACCGCCGGCCACGCCGGCGCATGAGCCGTGAGGCCGCGGCGAACGTCCTGAGAGTGGCAAGCAAGAAGAGCACATCCGGCGGCGGCTACAGGCTGCTCCTGAAAGACTCCGCAATCTATGGGGTGGGGAACATCGTGCAGAAGTTCCTCTCGGCCCTGCTCCTGCCGCTCTACACCGTCTTCCTCTCGCCCGCCGACTATGGGGTGCTCGGCATGGTGCTCACCACCTCGTCGCTTATCTACGTGGTGATCAACATCGGCTTCGACGTCGCCTACACGCGCTTCTTCTTCGACGATGACTCACCCGAGCACCGTAACAACGTCATCACGGCAACCTTCTGGGCCTGGACGGTCTACCCGGCGATCGTCCTGGTCCTGCTCGCCTTGGTTATGCCACAGCTCTCGCGAGCGCTCATGGGCCAGCCGGGATACACATTTTACTTCGACCTCGGTCTCATCTACCTCTTCTTCAGCAACTGGTACTCCCTGCCACTCATGCTCTTCCGACTGGAGCATCGACCGCTAACGTACCTGAGCTTCATGATCGCCCAGATTTTCGTCCAGGTCCCGCTCACCGTTGTCTTGGTCACTGTGGTCCACTTGCACGTGCTCGGTGTTCTGATCGGTAACGCGGTCGCCCTCTTTGTCCTTAACACTGCCGGCATCCCGTTCTACTGGCGCCGGTTGACGTGGCGAGTCGACACGCGGCTCTTGAAGCAGATGATCGGCATGGCCCTGCCGGCGACGGCGACCGGCCTCGTCTTCTTCATCCTGAAGTTCTCTGACCGCTACTTCGTCATGCGCTACTGGGGCCAAACGCAGGTGGGACTCTACACGACCGCGAACACGCTCTCGCAGCCAATCTACTTGGCCCTCGTCGCCTTCAACCTTGCGTGGCCACAGTGGCACTACGCGCACCTGAAAGACGAGGCCAGGCACAAGCGCTTGGTCGCCGATAGCGCTACGTATTTCTTGCTCCTCTGCGTCTTGCTGCTAGCCGGTCTAGGCGTGTTCATGCCGGGCTGGATACGGTTGCTTACGGCGCGCCCCGCCTACTGGTCGGTCGGCCCAGCCACTCTCGTCTTAGGGCTTGCTATGGTCCTGAACTCGGCCTACAACGTCTTTTGGGTCGGCGCTAACGTGGCCAAAAAGAATCGGCTGGTGCCCGCCGTCGTCGGCGCTGGGTCACTGGTGAACCTCGGCCTCAACATCGTGCTCATCCCCCGCTGGGGTATCATTGCCGCCTCTTGGACGACGGTGGCTGGTTTCGCCGTCCTAGCGGTGCTCATGCTCTTGGTATCACGCCGCTACTACGTTATTCCGTACCAGTGGAGCCGCTTTGCCAAGATGGCACTCGCCGGCGCGGTCACGCTGGCGGCAGGCTTCGTCGTGCAACGGCTCTCCGGCGAGAGTGTCTACCAGCCGTTCTGGCACGTCATGACGAGCGAGCTCCTGAAAGTGCCCACCCTGGCGCTGTTTCCGCTCACGCTCATAGTTACCCGCTTCTTCACGCCCGGCGAGAAGGCAGCCATAAGGCGTTTCGCCCGCCGGACTCTCAGCCGCCTGCGCCGCCACCCAGCGCCCAGCGCTGCAGTACCGGCTGCCGGCGAGCCCTTGGCGGCCACCGGTTCGCTCTCGTCAGCAAGCGCGCACTCGCCAGCGAACCCGCTGTCGATTGTCAACCCGCTGTCGGTTGCGAACCCGCTTCCGCAGCCAGCTGAACCTTCGCCGGCGGCTGTGCCATCCGCGGCGCCGCTTGCCGATCTCTCACTCGAGGACGCTCACCGCCTTGAGGACGACGAGTTCGCCGCCGAGCGCGCCGTGCGCGACCTGAACGCACAGGACCCGCAGTGACGAAGCGCCTGCTCATAGTGGCCAATCCTTTTCCACCCATGGCGAGCGGCGGTAACAATCGCCTGCTGCGTTTCTTGCGCCACTTGCCCAGCTACGGCTGGGAGACAACTGTTCTCACAGCGCGTGCCGAGGGTCCCGAGCCGGAGCCTGCCGATGTGCGTATCGTCCGCGCAGCGGCACCCAACCCGGAGCGGGCGTACGCGCTGGCGCACCGCTTCAGAGCGCACGGCTCCCCGACACATTGACCAGCGACGAACTGCCCCGTGACGCACTGAATACCTCCTCCAATGACGCCACAATGAGCGAGATAGCTCGCGCCACCAGCCGTCGCGCCCCCTTCGACCGCTGGCTGTTCGTTCCCGACCAATACGTCGGCTGGATCGGACCAGCCGTGTGGCAGGGGCGCCAACTGCTGCAACGAGAACGCTTCGATGTGATCTTCTCAAGCTGTCCACGACCAAGCGCCCACCTGACCGCAGCGGCACTGGCACGTCTGAGCGGCTTGCCCTGGGTAGCCGACTACCGCGATCCGTGGACGACGAACCAGTTTCGCCGCTATCCGACAGTGCTGCACCGCGCCGCACACGCCGGCCTCGAGAAGATCGCCGTGACTCAGGCAGCGGCTGTCACTGCCGTCAACGAGCCGATCCTCGCCGATCTCAGGGCTCGCTTCCCTGAGCTAACTGGGCGGCCGACTGAGGTGTTGCCCAACGGGTACGACCGCGACGAGCCCGTCGACGAAGTGCGCTTGGGGCCGGGGTTCTGGCTCGTACACACGGGGCGCCTGTACGGTCGCGACGAGCAGCTCCGTCTCTTCCTAGAAGCCTTCGCTACGCTCCCTAACGATGTCCACGTCCTCTTCCTCGGAGTCGCAGGGTCGATCATCCGCGCACGGGCGCAGGCGCTGAGTATCAGTGACCGGGTGCACGTGGAGCCTTACGCTCCACACCGCCGCGCGCTCGGTTACCAACGGGCTGCCGACGTACTCGTGTTGCTCACGGGGCGCCAGCCTGAGTCGCTCTCGAGTAAGGTTTTCGAGTACCTCATCGCCGACAAGCCGATTTTCGCCGTCACGCCTCGCGGGTCGGCGGCGCAAGAACTCCTCGACGAGGCGGGCGCAAGTCGCTGCGCGAGTCCTGACGAGCCCTTGGCCGGACCGCTCGCGCAGTTTGTCGCCGACGCGCGTGAGGGACACCTCGGGGTGCGCGACGAACGGGTCGTAGCCCGCTACGATGCTGCTATGCTGACATGCCAACTAGCTGAACTCCTCGACGGATTGACGGGTTAACAGCGTGAACGACGAACGGACAACGAGTCTCACCCCACCAAAGCATGCTCCTGCTGGCGAGTTAGGCGCTCTTGACTGGGCAATCATCGTCCTCGGGGGACTGCTGACCCTGGCTACGGTTTACGGCCTGATCTTCAAACCCAAGCTCACCCGACGTGGATTGATAGTCCTTGCGGCCTTCGCCGTTGTCGCCGTGCTCGTGAGCCAGCGGCGGCGTCTGGCACGCCTCTCAGTCAAGACGCTGATGCTGTGGGTCGCGCTCCTCTTGCCGCTAGCCGCCTTGGTCGGTCCCTCGGCAGCCTTGCCTGGTCTACGAGAGTTCTTCGCCTTCCGCGTGTTGCTCGGCCTGCTCGTCTTTCTCGCAATTGTCTGGGCACTCAGCACACGCGGTGCGCTGCACACACATGCGAGCCACTTCTTCCTCCTGCTCGGCCTGTGGCTGATCTGGCTCGTCGTGACCATGGCCTGGGCGCCCGACAAGGCTTCAGCCTTGCGCTACCTTGGCATCTTTCTCCTCATGCTGGCATTACTCGTGGCCGTCGCCTCCGCCGGCACCTCGCGGAAGTACCTTCTTGCGCTGGCCGTGCTGCTCGCCGTGGGCTACGTGGCCACAACGGGCGTCACGTTGCTGGAGATGTTCGCTGGCATACGGTTGGCGACATCGTCGCTCGTCAACGCACCGGCAAACAAGCAGTGGGGAGTGACGAGCTTCTTCTACAATCCGAACAACCTCGCCACCTACCTGGCTATGTGTTGGCCGTTCTTCTTCATTGTGTTCTTCGTCACACGGCGGCGCTGGGTGTGGCTCGCCGGTGTCCTGGCGATGGGTCTTGGTCTCCTTGCCCTGGTGCACACTGGATCGCGCTCCAGCCTCCTGACGATTGGGCTGGAAACCGTCGTGGCGCTCGTCTACTACGCCCGTCATGGGCAAGGGAGCAAGAGAGCCGGCATCGCCCTCGGCCTGATCGTGATTGGCGCTTTCGCGTACCTAGCGTTTAACACGACCGCGACGGGTATGCTCGGACAGCTGCGCCTGGCATCCCTCGTTCAGTCAGCCCAGGAGGGACAAGGGTCGGGAGCCACGCGCTTGGACCTCCTGCGTGACGGCCTCGCGGTGGGTATGCGCTACGGCTTCCTCGGCGTGGGGCCCGGCAACGCCGAAAGCCTGGTCACCAGCGGACCTGTCCCTGTGGGCGTCGTCAACTTGCACAACTGGTGGCTCGAAGTGCTCGTCGATGGCGGGCTCATCGCCTTCATCCTGTACGTGACCTTCTACGTCGGTCTGCTTCTCGCCTTGCTTCGCGTCGCGCGACGCGCCCACGACACGTTGTACCGTTACTTAGCTGTGGGCACCTTCTTAGCTCTCGTCGGCTACGTGCTGGGCTGCCTCGGTCCGAGCACGGCCATCTCCTTCGCGCCGATGTGGATCTTGTTTGGCCTAGCTCTCGCCATCGTTATCCGGGCGAACCGGGCCGCCTGCGAACAGGCGCTGTGATCTTGGCAAGGGCTCACCAACGATGAGGGTCTTGGTCATCTCGCACCTCTACCCCTCACCGGGACACGAGGGCAGCTTATTCGTCGAGGACCAGGTACGCGCCCTCACTAATCAGGGAGTCGAAGTCTCCGTCCTCTCGCCAACGGGTTTTGCTCCGCGCATCTTGTGGGCCAACCCGCGCCTGCGCCGCCGCGGACGCACGCCCCGTAGAGCCGTGCGCCACGGCATACTCGTCGAGTACCCCCGTGTGCTCGTGCTGCCGCGCATGCTGCTCTTTTGGCGGGCGGGCGACCTGTACTACCTCGGTTTGCGGCGCTTCCTGCCCTGGCTGCGGGGGGCCGGAATAGACGTGATTCACGCTCACCAAGCCCTGCCGGACGGCGCCGCCGCTCAACGCCTCGCTGCTCACCTAAAGGTGCCTTATGTGGTCACCGTGCACGGGCGTGACGTGCACTACCACTTGCGCCAATCTGGCCGCATCGCCGAGGCCGCCCGTCGCACGTTGGGCTCCGCGAACGCCGTCATGGCCGTCTCACAGGCGGTGGCGCGGGCACTCGCTCCGGTCGTGCCACCGCAACGCTTACACGTAGTGCCTAACGGGGTTAACGCCGTGGCAAGTAGCTCAGCCCGTCGTGAACGGTGGGCTGACTACGAACGCTCCGCGCCTCTCATCCTCTCCGTGAGTTACCTAAGAGAACACAAGGGACACGCAACCGTGCTGGAAGCGCTGGCCCGGCTGCGCGGCCAGGTGCGCGCGCGCTACGTGATCGTCGGTGAGGGAAGCGAGCGTCAGCATCTCGAGAGGAAGGCAACCGGATTAGGGATTGCCGACCAGGTCGAGTTCCTCGGCTGGCTGCCGCACGACGACGTGCTTGGCCTGATGGCGCGTGCCGACGTGTTCGTCTTGCCGAGCTGGGACGAGGCTTTCGGCCTGGTCTATGCCGAGGCCATGGCTCAAGGGACACCGGTTGTGGGTTGTCGCGGCGAGGGCTTGGAGGATTTCGTTACCGACGGACAGACCGGCTACCTAGTCCCGCCACGCGATCCGGAAGCCCTGGCAAACATCATTGCTCAGGTCCTGCGCAATCCTGCGGCGGCGGCCGCGATTGGCGAAGCAGGCCGCGCCGCCGCCGCTGAGTTGACCTGGGCACGCAATGCCGAGCGTCAGAAGGCAATCTACGAGCAGGTCGTGGCCGAACACGCGCGACGTGACGCGTCGCACAATCGCGCCGCCGACGGCCTCGCGGCACACAACGGCGATTGGCAACCTGAACCTCGCAATGGAGACGATGGGCCCGCAAGCCCATCTGATGAGCGCCCTAGCAAGACGCCCCGGAGACCAGCCAGTGGACTATAGGACCTTCCTCGACCGGGCAAGCAGCGTTGCCCCAGCGATCGTCTTGCAAGCCTCTTACGCCAACGGTCTGGGCATCATCCGTGACTTGGGCCGCCTGGGTGTGCCCGTGCTCGCCTGCGATTCCAACCCTAGGGCGCTTGGCTTCCGATCGCGCTACGCCGCGGCACGCCTCCTGGCTGACCCGGCCTTGGACGAAGAGGCGTTCTTGCGCGACCTCGAAGCGCTCGGCCACCAGTTGCCGCAGCCCGGTGTCCTCTTTCCCACCCACGATGAGTACATTTGGCCCGTAGCGCGCCATGCCGACCGCCTGCGCGCGTGGTTTCACATCCCTTTTTCGGGCTGGGAGACGATGCAGCGCCTCGCCGACAAAGAGGAACAGTTGCGGGCCGCCTGGCGCAGCGGCGTGGCCACTCCGCGCACCGTCTTCATCAAGACAGAACGGGATGTCACCTCGCCAGAGGTCGCCTCATTCATCTTCCCCGCGATCTTCAAGCCGGCTGAGTCCCTTGCCTTTAAGCGGCGCTTCAAGCGACCAGTCTTGGAGATTGCCACACGGGAGGCTCTGCCGACCGTCTACGCTCGCGTGGCCGACTGCGGAACACTGATGCTGCAGGAGATCATCCCCGGCGGCGATGACGAACTTTACACGGTGGGCTCCTACTTGGACGCACAGTCGCAGCCGCTGGCGCTGTTCACAGGCCGCAAACTGCGTCAGCATCCCCGGCAGTTCGGCACGGCTCGTTTTGCAGAAAGCCTGTGGCTGCCCGACCTCGCTGACGCTGCCGTACGCCTGCTGACCGAGCTGCGCTTCCACGGTGTCTCGCAGGTGGAGTTCAAACGGGACCCTCGGGACGGGCGTTTCAAGCTCATGGAGGTCAACGCCCGTCACTGGCTGTGGCACGCGCTGGCGACAGCCTCCGGCGTTAACCTGTCGTGGATTGCCTACCGCGATGCCCTCGCTCAACCGGTTCGTGCACCTCAACAACGCGACGGCCAGCGCTGGATCCTCACGGTCAAGGATCTCCTCGCTAGCACCAAGGAGATCGCCCACGGAGAGCTCTCAGCCCGCCAGTGGTTGACCTCGCTGCGGGGCACGCGGGTCGACGGAGTCTTGGCGGTCGATGACCCGCTGCCCGGCGCAGAGGCCGTTTGGCGCGTAAGCCGGGTCATCGCGCATCGGGCGGGTCGCCGCTGGTTACCAGCGGCGACCCGCCCGACGCGCGCCACAACCGCCGAGAAGGAAGACGTCGAGCTGTGAGACGCCAAGGCGAGGTCGGCATCTACCTGGGCGTCCCAACGAGCTTCGCCGCCAAGGCCCAGTGGGTATGGACTACTCTGCTTGCGGCCCTTGGTCGCCGCCCACGTTTCGTCCTCGCGCCAGCCGCCGCCGAAGGCTGTACCCTAGCCTATGCGCGACAGCCCGTAGACGGCGTCCGCACCGTCCCATGTAGCGAGGTTGCGCTCGACCTCATCGCCCACAACCGTCCTCTCCCCCCCGGCACCTTCGTGCCTCAGCGCGTCAGTGACGGCCAGTTCGTGGCCGCCTTTCCGGCGAGACAGGAGGGCTTCGCTCTGCCATTCGACCTCATCGCGGCCAGCTTTTTCCTCCTCGCGGCCTGGGATGAGCACACGGCCCAGGCCCGCGATCGTTTCGGTCGCCTCCCATACGCCGAGAGCACGTTCGCCCGTCAGGTAGCGCTGGGCGAACGTGCCCTCACGGAGCCGCCGGTCGACCGATACGTCGAGAGCCTCGCCGGCCTCATGGCCGACCATGAGGGAGAGGCCAGACTGACTCCTCCAACAGACGCACAGTGGGCCGCCGGCGCACGTTTCGCCGTCGCTCTCACCCACGACGTCGACGAGGTCCAGCGCTGGACGGCTCGCGGTGTGCGCGGCGCGGTCAAGCGCGTTGCCCGCGCCGCGCGTGCCGGCGACTTTGCCACAGCGCAGTGGGAGGCGCGCGCAGTCGCGCGCGCCTTCGTGCACGACCTGCCGCGCGGATATGATCCCTCGTGGACCTTTCCCGACCTCCTCGCCCGCGAAGACCGGCGCGGCCTCACATCCACGTTCTTCCTCCTCGCCAGCCACAGCGCGCCTGTGGATGGCTCTCAGCCGGAGATCTACCGTGCCCGACTGCCTCAGCTGATCACGCTCCTCCGCAGTCACGGACGCGAGATCGCCTTACACGGTAACCAACGCGACCGCGACGATGCCCGCCAACTGAGCGCCGACCGCGCCACGCTCAGCGCCCTCGCGGGCAGTACGGTCCTCGGCATGCGCTACCACTACCTGCGCTGCTCCTACCACGACACACTGCCTCTCTTGGATCACCAAGGCTTCGTCTACGATTCGAGCCTCGCCTTCAGCGAGCACGAAGGGTACCGTTGCGGCTTTTCGCACCCGTTCCACCCGTACGACTTGTCTGCCGATCGGCCGCTCGGCCTCGTTGAGCTGCCCTTGGCGGTGATGGATTCAACGCTGCAGGAGAGGCAGTACCGCAGCTTGCCTGCGCTGGCGGCCCAACGGGCCGCCAGCACAGCCCTCGAGCCGCTCACCCGCTCGGGCGGCGCGGCAGCAATCCTTTGGCACCACAACCGCTTCGACCCGTACTTCGGGCGCGGCTACGATCAGGTCTACTGGGACCTCGTCGACTGGATCCACCAGCACGGGGGCGTGGCTACGTCGGCCCTGGAGATCGTTCAGCGCTGGAAGCAACGCCTCGGAGAGACGCTTGAGTGAGCGGTCGGATCGGATGAGCGCCGTGGACGATCGTAGAGCGCCCACAGTCAGAAGGTGGACAGCCCGTTGAACGCACCCCTGCGTGTCGTGCACCTCTCGGTCGTGCACCAGCCCGACGACCCGCGCATCTTCGAGCGTGAGTGCTGTTCGCTGGCCGAAGCGGGTTATGAGGTGACCTACATGGTGCCCGGCCCGCCGTCGCTCGCCCACGAACGGCGCTCCGGCGTGCACTTCCTGCCCTTGCCGCCGCGGCCGCGCACGCGCCGCTGGCTAAGCCTCGCCGCGATCGTGCGCCAGTTGGCGCAGGTGCGCCCCCACGTCGTCCACATTCACGACCCCGAGCTTCTCACGCTGTTTCCTCTCTTGCGCCCGTGGGTGCCGCGCCTCGTCTACGACATGCACGAGTACGACGCCCTCGAGGTCGGCATGAAGTACTACGTCCCGGCGCGGCTGCGACCGCTCGCTCCGCGAGCGGTCGCAGCCGCGCAGCGCACCTTAGCCTCCCTCGCCGACGGAGCGGTCGCCGTCGTCGACGACCAGTTCGCCGTGCTGGGGCGGCGGCCGCGCTTGCGCCTCGCGCTCGCCAACTATCCGCGCTTCAGCCGCTTCGAGGATGCCCACCCGCTGGCCGAGCTGGCTGCCGACCCGCGTCTCAAACTCATCTACATCGGCAGCCTCACCCGTCACCGGGGCATCCCCGTGACGCTACAAGTGATGCGCCAGGTAGCCGATGCGGCTGTCCTCTATTTGGGAGGGGCATTCGCCAATCCCGCGTTCGAGCGTGAGGTGCGCGCCCTGGTTGAGCCGGAGGGAGCACCCCTGCACGGTGCCGTGCGCCTGCTCGGTCACCTGCCGCCGCCCGTCGTGCCGAGCTACTTAGCGGCCGCCGACGTCGTTTGGGTGCCTGCCTTGCCGGCTGGCCAGCATGCCCGCCGTCTCGTGACGACGAAGCTCTATGAGGGCTTGGCCGTGGGCCTCGCCGCCCTCGTCTCCGACCTCCCCGGACGGGGCGACGTCGTCAAGGCCGAGGGCTGTGGCTTGGCTGTGCCGCCCACTGTCGAGGGCCACCTCGACGGTGTTCGCCGCCTGCTCGCTGACCGCGACCAAGTCAAGGCTATGGGCGCTCGCGGACGGCAAGCCGTCCGCGAGCGCTACTCCTGGGAACGCCTCGCGCCCCGTCTGGTAGACTTCTACGAGCGGCTCTGCCAGGGCCTTCCGTCACCTCGCCCTAGCGCCGACACCAACGCCGACCAGGGAGTGGCGTAACGTCATGAGTATCGCTCAGTTCCGCAACGTCCTCGTGCTCGCACCGCACACCGACGACGGCGAGTTCGGCTGTGGCGGCACGATGGCTCGCCTCAGCGAAGCTGGCGTGCCGGTGACCTACGTCGCTTTCTCGACCGCGACGAAGTCGGTGCCACCCGAGTTTCCGCGCGACATCCTGGCGCGCGAGGTACGCGAGGCGACGGCCGAGCTAGGCATCGCCCCGGAGCGACTCATCGTCCACGACTTTGAGGTGCGGACGTTTCCCGCGCAGAGGCAAGAGATCCTCGAACTGCTCATCGAGCTGGGCGTCCAGCTCAAGCCCGACGTCGTCTTGCTGCCCAGTCTCGACGACGTCCACCAAGACCACAAGACGATCGCCGAAGAGGGCCTACGCGCCTTCAAGCGCACGACGGTCTTGGGCTACGAGATCCCCTGGAACAACTTGCGCTTCGCTAACCAGGCCTACGTGACGCTGGCGCCCCAGCACCTCGACGCCAAGGTGCGCGCCCTCGCCAAGTACCGCTCCCAACAACACCGCAACTACGCCAGTGAGGAGTACATTCGCAACCTCGCCCGCACGCGCGGCATCAACATCGGCTGCGACTTCGCCGAGGCGTTCGAGCTCTACCGTTGGATTGTCTGACCCGGTGCCCGAGACGGTTCCCAGGAAGTCGAGGAAGTCAATGAGCCACACGCAAGGGATCCGCCCCGACGGATGGAGCAGCCCGTGACGCTCCCTCCCCTCAAACTTGTCCTTACGGCGACCGGCTGCCCGGGCGCTTCGACCCTCATCCGCATGCTCAAAGCTAACGGCGAGCGCGAGGTTGTCATTCACGGCGTTGACATGCGCCCGGAGGCCATCGGTCGCTTCCTCTGCGACTCGTTTGAGACGGTCCCCGCCGGAGCCTCACCAGAGTACATACCAGCCATGGCAGCGATCGTCGCGCGCGAGCGACCCGACATCCTCTTCGTGCAGTCGAGTTACGAGGTTGGCTTCATCGCCCGCCACAAGGAGCGATTCGAGGAACTCGGCGCCAAGGTCCTCGTCGCCAGTCCTGCCGCCATCGACTTGTGTAACGACAAGGCAGCGATGCACGCTGCCTTGCACGACCTACCCGTGCCGCAACCGCGGCTGCTCCTGCCTACCACGCTGGCGGAGTTCGTCGCCGGCGCACACGAGCTTGGCTACCCCGAGGTCCCGGTCTGCTTCAAGCCACCCGTGAGCAAGGGTTCGCGCGGCTTTCGCATCTTGAGCGCGCACGTCGACAAGGTGCACGTGCTGCTCAACGAACGTCCGAGCAACCTCTACATGACCCTGGATGAGTTCACGGCACTCTTTGCCAACGTGGATCCGTTCCCACGCCTCATGCTCATGGAGTACGTCGACGGCCAGGAGTACACCGTCGATGCGCTCGTCGACCAGGGTGAGATCGTGCTCGTGCAAGCCAAGACGCGCGAGGCCGTCGATACGGGTTTGGCGATGGCCTTCAAGACAGTGGAACGGCCTGACTTAGTCGAGGTCGCACGTCACATCTGCCGCGCCTTGCGTCTGGACTGGTTCGTCAACATCCAGTTCAAGGGAGATCGCCTGCTCGAGGTCAACCCGCGCGTCTCGACGTTCGTCTACCAGGAGGATTTCATCCTCCCGTACCTGGGTATCAAGTACGCCTTGGGTGAGCTCGACGCAGCGAGCGTTGCCGCCGCGCAAGCACGCTTGCGTCCGACGCGCCGCACGATACGCTACTACGACCAAGTCTTTTGGGACGCTTAGACCAGCCAGCACGAGGCTACCAGTCGATGCGCATCCTCTACTTTCACCAGTTCTTCGCCACGCGCCGGCGCGCCCACCCCACACGCTCCTACGAGTTTGCCCGCCGCTTCGTGCGCGCCGGCCACCAAGTCATACTCGTCACGCGCGACGTGCGCCACCTGGAGGCAGGCCGTCAAGACGAGCGCCGGTGGCTGCCCCTGGCGCGCGAGACCGTCGACGGCATCGAGGTGATCTACGTGCGCATGCCGTACTCCAACTACATGGGCCGAGCAGCGCGCGTGGCCTCCTTCATCGGCTTCACCGTCGCCGCCTCACTGATCGGGCCATTCCTGCCGCGTCCGGACGTCGTCTTGGCCGAAGCTCAGCCGCTCACCATCGGCATCCCCGGCCTGCTCGCAGCTCGCCTGCGCGGGGCGCCCTTCGTCTTCGAGATTTGCGACCTGTGGCCCTACGTGCCGGTCGAGATCGGTGCCCTGACAAACCCCGTACTCATCGCCGCCGCAACGTGGCTGGAGGAACTCCTCTACCGCGAGGCCGACGCCATCGTCGTGGCCTCGGAGGCCGCTCGCGATCACCTCGTTGCCCGCGGCATACCGGCGACCAAGATCACTCTCATCCCTAACGCCAGCGACTGCGACCTCTTCGGGCCGTCCGTCGTTGACAGCTCTTTCCGCACCGCTCATGGGTTAGAGGGCAAGTTCCTCGCCCTCTACACAGGAGCCATGGGACCGGCCAACGGTCTCGACCAGCTCGTTGCCGCTGCCGCCGAACTTAAGGCAGCGGGCGAGACCGATATTGCCATCGTCGCGCTGGGCGACGGCCGCGAGCGGCCGCGGCTTGAACGAGCCGCGGCCGCTCGCGGCCTCGACAATCTCCTCTTCTTGCCGCCGCGCCCCAAACAGGAGCTCGCCGGGGTGGTCGGCACTGCCGACGTCACCCTGACGATCTTCGCTCCGCACCCGGCGTTCGAGACGAACTCACCCGACAAGTTCTTCGACTCGCTGGCGGCCGGCAAGCCCGTCGTTTGCAACCTCGGGGGCTGGTGGCGACGCCTGTGCGAGGAGGAACGAGTGGGACTCTACGTGCCCGCTGGCGACCCGGCAGCGCTAGCCGCGGCGTTGGCTGCCCTGGCACGCGAGCCGGCCGCGGTGGCGGCCATGGGGAGAAATGCGCGCGCTTTGGCAGAGCGAGAGTTCGACCGCGACCGGCTCGCCACCCGGCTGCTCGACACGCTGACGGCAGCCGTTGCCCACAGGGGAGAGCGACCGTGAACGCGGTCGACGGACATGGTGTCAATGAAACTGGCCGTCCGCGCGGAGCCCCGGGTGCCGCCAGCGGAGACGACCTCACTGGGAGGCAGCGGGCGGGCGCTGCCTCATCCCCGACGAGCAAGCGCCACGTGGTCGTCTTCGGCATGCTCCATGCCGGTCTCGCCTTGGCACGCAGCTTCGGCCGGGCGGGAATCCCCGTCAGCGGCCTCGCTCTGCACGGCAACGAGTTCGGCTTGCGCTCCCGCTACTTGCGCCATCGCTACGTGGTCGCCGCTACCTCGCCAACGCTGCGCGACCGACAGGTACTCGACGCGCTCCGCTCCCTGGCAGCCGAGAGCCCCGGTGGCCGCCTGGTGCTCTTTCCCGAGCGCGACGAGAACGTCGCCTTCGTCCTGGCTCACTGGGAGGCGGTCCACGAGATCGCCGACGTGCCGTTGCCCGCCGACCCGGACGCCGTCCTGCGCTTACGGCGCAAGGAACGGCTTGCCCAAGAGGCCGCTCGGGCGGGCGTGCCGGCGCCGGCGACCGTCTTGGCCGACTGCGAGGCGACGGTCGCCGGCGCCGGACTGCGCCCGCCCTTCCTGGTTAAGCCGGTCGAGGGACAGGAGTTCGCCCTCCACTTCGGTGAAAAGGCCGTCGTCGCCGACAGCGTCGCCGAGGCCTGCGCCGTGTGGCGCCGGGCACACGAGGCCGGTTTTGAAACGCTCGTGCAGGAGCTGATCCCCGACTCGCACGAGCGCGTATTCTCCCTGCTCACCTACATTGGCCGCCACGGTACACCGCTTGCCTGCGTTGTGGGGCGCAAAGTGCGCCAGGGACCACTGCGCTTCGGCACGAGCGCTTTCTTCGAGGTGAACTTCGACCAGCGAGTCCTTGACCAAGGTCTGCGCTTGCTGACCAGCGCTGGCTACCGCGGCTTTGCTCACGTCGAGTTTGCCCACGACGGCCGGGACGATACGTTCAAGCTCCTTGAGGTCAACACGCGCCCGCCGGTGTGGGTGGGCATCGCCATCACGCCGCGCTTCGACATCGCGCGCATCGCCTACGACGACCTCTGCGGCGTTTCAGTTGTGAATCAGACTCCCGCGGCCAGCCGCAGCGACAACTCCAGCAGCGTCAGAGTCGCCGTAACCGAGACCCCTGCCGCTGACAGCGACGCTCTGCCTGCTGGCTGCCGCGTGCTGCGCGACGAACTGTCGTGGATGTACCTGGCGAAAGATGCCTGGGTGAGCTACCAGATGGCGCGCCGCGGCGAACTACGCCTGGGCGAGCTGGTCGGTCACTACCTGCGCCGCGGCAAGGTGCCGGCCATCTTCGCCGCCGACGATCCTTTGCCCGCCCTGGCGAGCCTGCAGTACTTGCGCTCGCGCCTCTAGTCCAAGCACGCGGTACTTGCGCTTGCGCCTTTAGTCCAAGCCCGCGGTACTTGCGCTTGCGCCTTTAACCCAAGCGCCCGGCGCTCCCCTTACGCCAACTTTACCTGCCGGTGGGTACAGTCCTGCACGGGTCGTCTCGGCTGACGACCGACAACACAGCGTAGGAGGCAGGTAACGTGTCTGAACGCACTCAAGAGGGGCTGCGGGCTGCGCCAGTTGGCGGGCGCAGCCGCAGCCCAGCCCGTCGTGCTCGCCACGCACGGTCTCACGAAACGCTTCGGCCACATGTTGGCCGTCGACCACCTCGACCTCAGCGTACATCGGGGAGACGTCTTTGGCTTTCTGGGCCCGAACGGGGCCGGCAAGACGACGACCATCCGGATGATGGTCGGCCTCATCTTTCCCACCGAAGGCTACGTGCAGGTCCTCGACCACCGCCTTCCCGGCGACAGGCTCGAGGCGCTCAAGCACGTTGGCGGCTTCGTCGAGGTGCCCGCTTTCTACCGCAACATGACCGGCCGGGAGAACCTGCGCATGCTCGGCGAGTTAAGCGGCGACGGCAGCGAGGCGCGCATCAACGAGGTCCTCGACGTCGTTGGCCTCCGCGAGCGTGCCGACTCCAAAGTGGGCGACTACTCGCACGGCATGAATCAGCGCCTCGGCATCGCCCAGGCTCTTCTCCACAAGCCCGAGGTCGTCATCCTCGACGAACCAACCAACGGCCTCGATCCGCAAGGCATGAAGGATGTGCGGGAGCTCGTTCGCGCCCTCGGTGCCGCGGGAACGACGGTGTTCCTCTCTTCGCACTTGCTCAACGAGGTCGAGCAAGTATGTAACCGTGCAGTGATCATCAACAAGGGCCGCGTGGTCGTCGAGGGACCCGTCTCCGAGCTGCACCCCGAACACTCGGCGGTCAAGGTCCTCACCCGCGACCAGACGCGTGCACGAGAGGTGCTGGGCGCCGTCGTCGGGGCACACAACATCGCCCTCGACGAGGAGTACCTGGTCGTCGACGGCGTGAACGGGAACGTCCCTGATCTCGTCGAAGAGCTCGTGCGCCAGGGCATCAAGGTCGAGGCGATCGTACCAGCCCGCGAACAAGGTCTCGAAGACTACTTCCTCGGGCTGACGCAGAGTGCCGACGTCGACGCTGCGCGTTCGCCCGCGGCCTGAAAGGGAAACGTCATGAAACTCCTCAAACTCGAGTTCAAGAAGCTCATCAACCAGAAGCGCACGTTCGTCGGCTGGGCAGGCATCGCCGCTGTGCCGATCATCATGGTCGTTGCCCTGGCCCTGCAGTCCCACAAACCGCAGGGCGGCCAAGGGCCCGACCGCTTCTTCTCGCTGGCTGCCGTCAACGGCATGTACGTGGCCATCGCGGCCATCGCCATGCTCACGACGTTCCTCCTGCCGTTGCTCGCCTCGATGGCCGGCAGTTCGCCGATCGCCGGTGAAGCGGAACAGGCGACGCTAAAGACGTGGCTGTTTCGCCCAGTGACGCGCGGCGGTGTCCTAATGTCGAAGTGGGTGACGGCCGTCATCTACATGGCGATTGCCCTAGGCCTCGTCGCCGCTGCGGCGTACATCGCGGGTGCGATCGCCTTCGGCTTGCACGCGCCGGCGCTGCTCTCTGGCGGCAGTGTAAGCCTCGCGCACGGCTTCTGGCTCACGTTCCTGGCCTACTTGTTCGTGCTGGCCGGCGTCATCTGTGTGCTCTCGCTGGCGACGCTCCTGTCAACGATCGCCAATTCAAGCCTCACGGCGACGATCGGCGCGCTGGTCATCGTCATCGTCCTCAACGTGTTGGGCAACTTCAGCTTCTTCGACGTGCTCAAGCCGTACTTGTTCACGAGCCGTCTCGACGCCTGGCAGAACCTGTTCAGTAGCCCGATCGACTGGACGCCGATCACGCACGGACTCATCTCCTTTGCCATCACCTCGGCCGTGCTCACCGTGGGCGCGTGGCTAACCTTCCGCCGCAAGGACGTGCTCGTCTAGGCGGAGATCTCGCGCAGGAGCGGCGCGCGC
>Ga0078972_1008206_pt1 | contig 22149 bp, 21 predicted proteins | sample YelNatPaOPGAMG01_FD_67568 | JGI IMG/M metagenome (GOLD analysis project Ga0078972, IMG submission 67568) | Hot spring thermophilic microbial communities from Obsidian Pool, Yellowstone National Park, USA - OP-RAMG-01 (SPADES assembly) (version 2) | ecosystem: Environmental > Aquatic > Thermal...
TATCCTGAGAGCCTCGTTAACCATCTCCCTGAACCTCTCCATCAGACCCCGCACCCTCTCGGTCGGCGTGTACCTGAACCTCACAGCCTTTACAGCCTTCATTTTCATCCGGGGAGGGTATCGAAGAAAGCATTAAAGCGGATTTTGGGGAGAGGGGTCACCGAACAAATGTAATTTGAGGAGCTGAAGGAGTTCTCTAGTGTCTCAGAAAGCCACTCTCAGAATGAATCGTACCACAATGCCTGCCTGTATGCGTTATACTGAGGATTTTTTCGCAAAAAAACAAAATTGTCGACCAAAATGCTGAAATGAGGCATGTTTCAGGATTTTTAATTTTTCAAATTCCGCCGGAAAATCTGCGCGACGGTGGCGATGAGAGCGCTAGATGCACCGGCACTGAAAACCTGCGCATTACCTGAACGGAAAATTGATGGGTCAAAAGTTGGAAGGAGAGCCAACCCCTTGAACATTTTTGACTCGCCATTGTGGAAATTGTGGCAAGGGTGCTCACAAGCGGGTGGATACGGTCTGGACTCACTTTCAGTTCCAGAATCTTGAACTCTCCCAGCAACGGTCTCAGTTTCCTGATGAATTCCTTGACCGCCCTTCAGCACGGGGGTTTTCGATACTCCTGGCAAAAAGACTGTGTGGTGGTCGATGTTGTAGAACTTTCCAAAACCGTAAATTTTAACATCCCTTAATCGGGTACAATACTTGTGGTTTGATGCAGGTTCAGAAGGTCATCAAGGCGAAGGTCGCAGGGCTGACCAACATCAAGCCCCACTGCGAGATCACCGAAGACCTGGAAAGAATCCCGCCACAGTTTGCCACGGGATTCTAGGACGGCCGGTATAAAGCAATTTGGGTGATCGTTTGGTTCTGGTCGCGAAGGTTTTTGAGGTGAAGGAGCCGGTTGACCTGAACACGGCTGCAAGAAAGCTGAAGCACTTCAGGGAGGAGGAGCCGCGCCAGGTGGGAGGAAAGGATGTCGTGCTGACGACGGAGATAGTGGACCTCAAGATTGGAGCGGGGGAGCTCAGCGGGGTCTTCAGCAAGGACTTTGTCCTCTCCAGGTACTACAAGCGCGGTCTGGTCGAGACGGTTGTGACGGAGGAGGTCCCGTTCGTCTTCAGGAGGAGCGAGAAGAGGATCTTCCTCATAGTCCTCGCGCCGTCGAAGGCCAGGGGGGTCAAGAAGCTCCTCACGAACTACGTTGCGAACAGGCTGAGCGAGATACTCTTCATAAAGACCGGGGCGATAGTGGAGGCAAAAATACAGCATGAGACGCTGAAAACGCTCCACGAGTCCAATCCGCGCGCAACGAAGCTGATATGGTTCGACAACGTTGACATCCCTGACATAGGAAAGCTCGCTCTGGCCGGGTCCGGTCTGGCTGACACAAACCTCTACCGCGAGTACCTGAAGCACGGGCAGATATGGTATGCGGTTTTTGAGGTGCAGAAGAGGGGGATGACGGTTGGGATAACCAGGAACTGCGTGGTGACGCTCTTCACAAGAGTTGAGGTCAAGGAGTTCCTGGCGTACATAATGGAGGAGGTGCTGCCGCTCATCTCCTGAGCGGATTGTTCGGTCTAATGCCAAAATTTAAAATGACCGTAAAATTCCCCCATAACCTCTATCGAAATGTTCTCCAGGTATTTTCTGGTTTTGCGGCGCTAAATGTAATTTTTTGCCTGTATTCCTCCCTCAGTATTCAGGATCCTGGATAAAGGGCATTTTCTCATTTTTCTGTTTTTGCGTTGTTCGGTGACCTCTCTCCCCCAAACCGGAATAAGCGGCCTTGAACGAGGGTGTCTGGGATGAGGATGGTGGAGCTTGAGGAGCTTGACGGGGTCGGTCCCGCGATAGCCGAGAAGCTGAGGCAGGCCGGATATGATTCCATTGAGAGCATAGCGGTTGCGACAACCGGGGAACTCATGGAGGCGATCGAGATCGGGATGCGCCAGGCGGTGAAGATAATCAACGCGGCGCGTGAGGCATCGAAGATGGGTTACGAGAGGGCGATAGATGTGTTCGAGAGGAGAAAGAACCTTGCCAGGATCACCACGGGAAGTCAGACGCTGGACAGGATCCTCGGCGGAGGGGTCGAGACGCTGGGGGTAACAGAGCTTTTTGGCGAGTTTGGCAGCGGGAAATGCGTAGCGGGTGATACACTCGTGCTTTATTTTAACTCCAGCGTTCCGCACCTGGAGTCCATTGAGGAGGTATACAGAAAATACGAGAGGATCTCGGGGGAAACGCCATTTGAGAACGGCTTCGTTGTTCGCACTCCGGATCTTGAGGTGATTGGTTTCGTGGATGGAGGCTTCAAAAAAATAAGGGCCCCCATGCTTTACCGAGAACGTGTGGGCAGGGTACTCCGTCTCAGGACCAGGCGGGGAAGGATGCTGGAGCTTTCCGGAATGCACATGCTCCTCACCTTTGATGGTGGATTAAAATGGAAGAGGGCGTTCGAGCTGGGCGTGGGGGATCTTGTGGCCGTACCAAAAACAATGGGCGAATGGTCCGATGCCCGTTCAGGGATTGGAGAAGACGACGCTTATTTTCTTGGGTTTTTCGTTGCGGAGGGAACCAGAAATCCGCTTTCAGTCACCACATCAGACGGTCGCCTGAGGGACTGGATAGTTGGGTACGTGGAGCGGAGATTCGGTTTTAGCCCCACTGTTGTGGAGGTGAGGAGGAAGAGCGTTGCGCATCAGATCCTGCTGAGAAAAAAGGTCGCAGATGAGCTGCTTGGTGAACTTTCGCTGAAAAAGTCCGGGGAGAAGCGTGTTCCGGAGTCAGTGCTGGCGGGGGATCTGAATGTTGTCAGGGCTTTTTTGGCCGGATATCTCGAGGGTGATGGATACCTCTCTGACGGCACGGTGGAGGTTACCACAAAGAGTAAGCGTTTGGCAACCGAGGTGGGGTACCTCTTTTTGAGAATAGGTATTCACGTGACGAAGTCGGTTAAGAATGTCAGGGGGGAGAGATATTTCAGGTTATTCATAACAGGGGATGACAGGTACAAACTGGAAGACCTGCCATTCAAGTCCAAAGTTGCACCGAGGAGAAGCAGAGCTAAGGCCCAAAGACATGGATATCCGGGCGAGATGGCGGCTTACCTGAGGGACCTGTACAAAAAGACCCTTGGCGGAGGGAGAGGGTCTCTTCCAAAGTTGGCAGAATGGAAGCCGAACAGGGGGGAAACTTTCTACCACGTTTTGACCAGATCAAGGTTTGACGAAATTGAGATGACAGAAACGACCTTCGCGCGCGTAAAGGAGTTTTTTGAGGAAGGGTTTAAGAGGCTGGCCCAGCTGAGGCAGGAGCTGCCCGGTTTAACCTGGGAGGGATTTAAAAAATTCTACAGACGCCTGCCGTTTTCGTTCCGCGTCTCCATGCGAAATGCCGGGTTTTCTGGTTCAAGCGTTTCCAATTTCCTGTGGAGGGGACCGAAGGATCAGGAGTTCATGGATCGGGTGAAGGAAGCCCTGAGGAGGGAGATAGATCGCAGGCTGGAAATCCTGGCAGATGGGCTTCGGACCATAGGAATGATATCGGAGCTGAGATGGGACAGGATAGAGAAAATAGAGACGGTTCCGTATGATGGGTTCGTTTACGATTTCGTCGTCCCCGAGGGACATACGTTCATTGGAGGGGACCTGCCGACGGTCATGCACAACTCCCAGATAGCGCACCAGCTCTGCGTGAACGTTCAGCTTCCCCCCGAGCAGGGGGGACTCGGTGGAAGGGCGGTGTTCATAGACACCGAGAACACTTTCAGGCCGGAGCGCATATCGCAGATGGCCATGGCGGTCGGGGTTGATCCAAAGGTTATCCTCGACGGGATATACGTGGCGAGGGCGCACACCACGGACCACCAGATGCTGCTCGCTGAGAAGGTTTCCGACATGGCGAAAACCGATGGAATAAAACTTCTCGTGATAGACTCACTGACCGCGCTTTTCAGGACCGAGTACTGCGGACGCGGCGCGCTCGCCGAGAGGCAGCAGAAGCTTGGGAGACACATAGCCGAGCTACACAAGGTTGCAGAGCTGAACGGCATGGCGGTTGTCGTCACGAACCAGGTCCAGGCGAGGCCGGATGTCTTCTTCGGCGACCCGACGAGGCCGGTCGGCGGTCACGTTCTGGGTCATGCGGTGACCGCGAGGGTGTACCTGAAGAAGGCAAAGGCGAACTCCCGCACGGCCACCCTGGTCGACCATCCCTGCATGCCTCCGGAGACGGCCACCTTTCAGATAACAGAGGCCGGGATAAGGGACTAGTCCCTCAGGCACCAGGCAAGGAGCAGCATGGCAAGCGCCTGCATGAGGAGGGAATATGGGATGGCAGCGTTCCACATAGATCCATCGATGAAAATTCCAAACACTGTTCCGCTCACGAGGAAACCGAAGCCGTACATGGTGTGGAATATTCCATAGGCCGTGCCCCTCGATCCCAGCGGAGTCAGGTCAGCAACCGCAGCCCTGTACACAGATTCCTGCATCCCGTAGACCACGCCGAAAATCAGGGCGGATCCGATCACGCACTCGGTCCCACCGAAGACCATGATCGAGGGTATGAACGAAAGCGCGAAAGGTATGAAGAGGATCTTCCTGCTTACGGAGTCATACGCGTACCCCGCGCCCACCGCCGAGACGGCGTCCACGGCCTGTGCCCCGAGATAGAGGAGGGGGATCACCCATGTCAGCATCCCCAGCGCTGCGGCCCGGTATAGTATGAGGGAGATCGGCACAAGTCCCGCGCAGTTCAGCGCAACGGCAGCGGAATACCATTTGAACCTCGATTCAATCCCCCTTCCTGACGCCTCCCTTTTTCTCCCAAACCTTGTGGCCCGCCCGAGTTTTTTCCTGGCGGCTATGAGCACGGCCATCATGAGAAGATACGGGACGATGAGGATCGCAAAGGCGCTTTCGAATTTGCCGGAAATGAGCAGGGCGACGGATACCATCGCTGGCCCGAGAACGGCGCCGACCTGATCGAGAAGTTCGTGTATTCCGAAGGCCTTTCCGGTGCCCATGCCCCTCGATACGTGTGAGAGAAGGGTATCCCTCGCAGGTGTTCTCACGGCCTTGGAGAGCCTTTCAGCGATGACCAGCACAAGTGCGATTTCCCATCTCCCGGCGAGCGCGAGGAGGGGAATGGCGACAAGCAGCGAGTAGCCGCCGATGGTCAGTCCCCAGTAGGACCCCGTCCTGTCGGAGATGGCACCGAAGACCCCCCTCATCGCATATCCAAGGAACTCGCCGGCCCCCAGCACAGCGCCTATCACCGCCGCTGAGGCTCCGAGGCTCAGCAGGAAGGGGGATATGACACCCCTTGAGCCCTCGTATATCACGTCGCCGAGGAGACTGACGAGGCCGAAGAGCAGCACCCCGGTCAGCGCAACGGATCTTTTCACGTTTTCCACCCACCTATTTACGCCGGCGAGCGTAAAAATAAACGGTGATGGGTTGCCGGTCGTGACGGTTGAGATGTGGGAGGGGAGAACGGATGAGCAGAAGAGGAAACTGGCGGAGCTCGTGACGAACGCGGTGTGCGAGGCCATAGGCTGTCCCAGGGAAGCCGTTGAGGTGATAATGAGGGAGGTCCCGAGGAAGAACTGGGCGATCGGTGGGAAGCTCGCGTCAGAGAAATTCTGAGGAAATCAGCTCAGGGATTCGCGTCTCTCCTCTGAGCGGTTAAGCCTCTCTCGCAGCAGTTTTTGTTGATTCTCTCAGAGCTTTGACGAATGATCTGACCTTTTCGCGGTACGAACCTGACCTTATCTCGCTTGCGCGCAGGCCGAGGGTCCCGATGATAGATGCCCCGGGCGCAAGTTTTTCCATCTCCTCAAACGGTTTCCCGGAGTCACGCAGGGCGGTGCTGAAGAAACCCAAATTCTTGCCGTTGAGGTCATGGCTTGTCAGATATGTTCTGACCGCGGGCGTCATCTTTCCGGCCCAGACAGGTGTTCCAACTATTATCATGTCATATTCTTCCGGGCTCTCGCCAAACTTTATTTTGGTGAGTTTTCTCTGCCACGCATCCTTGCCGGCGATGATCCAGCGGATCGGTCTCAGCCCCGTTCTCTTTTTCAGGTCGATGATCTCGTCACGCTTTGCTCCAAGTTCCCTTGCTATCTCTTCTCCAACAGCCTTCGTGTTGCCGGTTCTGGAGTAGTAAACGACGAGACTCCTCATCGTCTTCACCAAAAAAGCTGCTGACGGATTTGATAAATACTGCACTTCCCGGACATATGGCGCAATTTGATGGTATGCCGTATTTTTAAGAAGGATGTGTATGCTCACGCTCCGACGAACACCGGCCTCATCGACAGAAGCTTTGGGAGCGGCAGCGGTCTGAACGGCATCTCACGTGTTTCCTTCTCCACAGCGGCTGCAAGCTCCTTCGCCGTCATCATCTTCACGCCCTTCTTTCCCCTGATCCTCACGGGAAGCCTTTTCGCCCTGACTTCCCTGTCACCGACGACCACTATGAAGGGAACCCACTCGGTCTCGGCCTCCCTCACCTTCTTCGCCACGGTTTCCGAGCGGTCGTCAATGTCTACCCTCACCCTCCCCTTTCCAATCGCCTCAGCCATTCTCTCGCACACCTTCAGATGGCGATCTGCGAGCGGGATGAGCCTGACCTGAGTCGGTGACAGCCAGAGGGGCAGGCCGGGCGCTTTGTTCTCCTTCTGGTCGATCGCCGCCTGCTCGAGGAGGGCGTAGATCCACCTCTCGATTGAGCCCATGGAAGAGTGGAGGATCGTGCATCCCCTCCTCGCACCGTTTTCATCCACGTACGTTATCCCGTACCTCTCGGAGTCCTCCAGATCCAGCTGGACTGTGGAAAGCTGGGCGTTGCCGCCTGTTGAGTCTATGAACTGGAACTCGTGCTTGAGGACCCAGTAGTGCTTTCTCTGCGGGAGGAGCTCTATCACGGCCGGGCGTTTTACCAGCCTGAGCATCCTCAGGATGAACTCCCTGTGCTCCCGGTAAAAGTCCTCCACGACCCTGAACGCAACAACGTATCTGAGCTTCATCGACTTCATCATCTCGGCGTATGTCCTGAAGAGGCGGAAGTATTCCTCCATTCCCTGCTTTAGGTCCCGGCAGAAGCAGTGTATGTCCGGCATGGTGAAGGCCCTCAGCCTCTTCAGCCCCACGCACTCGCCGCTCTGCTCGAGCCTGTAGGAGGGGGAGAGCTCGAATATTCTGACCGGCATCTGCCTGTAGGTCATGACGGTCTTCTGCATCATCTTGAATAGCCCGAAGTCGCCTGAGAACCTGAGGAGGAGCGTGCGGTTGGGAAGCCTTATCTTGTAGTCCTTCTGGTAGAACCTGGAGGCCTGCTCGGCGATGTCCCTCTCGTCGGCCCTGTACAGCACGGGCGTCTCGATCCTCATCGCTCCCAGCCCCTCGCTGAGCTGCACAGCGAGATCCTCCAGCAGCCCCTTCACCAGCGCTCCCTTGGGATAGAAGCGGAAGTGACCCGTGTCGCTCGCCGGCTCGTAGTCAACCAGCTCGAGCCTGCGCATGAGCCTCGTGTGCGCGGGCTCCTCCCCGGACTTCCTCCCCAGCTCTTCGCTCAGCACGAACTGCCTCAGCATCACGTCCTCCCCGAGTATCCTGCATTTATCGATGTTCGAGAGGTCCAGCTCGTGCTCCTTTCCGTCCGGGGTGAGGATGATCCTCCTGCTCGGCGGACCGGAGGGAACCGGTCCCTCCTCCCTGGACTCGGCCGTGATCGTCCTCGAGAGCTCCGAGAGCGGGTGGCCCTTGCAGCTCAGGACGAAGGACTTGTACCAGCCGAACGGGAGCCTGTGGACCTCCAGCCCTTCCCTCCTCAGCTTCTCGGCCGTGAGGTCGAGCAGCCCGACCGCAACCTTCGGCTGGGCGAGTGAGGGGCTGAGATGGGCGTAGGGATAGATGGCGATCCTCTGGGCCCTGACATCGGATGCAACCCTCATGATCTCCCGCGCTGCGTTTTCCGCCACCGTCTCCACGTTTGCTCCATCGTCCTCCTCGGCCGCGGCGAAGACCACGAGCACCTCCTCGAGCCTGCCCCTCCTCCTCTCGGGCGGGACCTCCTCTGCCACAGGAGTTCTCTCCTTGACCTCGAATTCAAGGAAATCCGAGTGGATCAGCAGTATCCTCAAGCCAACACCCTCTGAACCTCTGCATGACGCTTTATTTATCGATTGGGCCAGCCCGTTATAAGCAGATGGCTTCAAGTTTAGGACGATGGGTGGAAGAAGGTTCTGCTACAGGTGCGGGGCCGGAGAGGAGTCCGGGCCGCTCATAGAGGGGCTCTGCCAGAGGTGCTATTCTGCGGAGAACCCGCTGATACGCGCCCCGGCAGGGATGAGGGTCACCGTCTGCGGGGATTGCGGGGCATATCTGGCGGGAAATGTGTGGAGGAGACCATCGGAGAGGCGGCCGGAAAGCTCGATTCTGGACGCGGTGCTCTCCCAGGTGAGGGTTGCTGTGTCCGGTCCCGGGGGGGGGAGGGAGGGCCCGGTCTGGGAGTCCCCGCTTGCCAGGGTTGATGTGGTGCTCCTGCCAGGCGGAAAGCGCGTGAGGATAGTCGCGCGGGGAAGGGTGCATGAGCTTCAGCGGGAGACCGTGGAGGAGGCGGACGTGGACGTGGAAATGGAGGAAAGGATGTGCGGCGCGTGCAGGCTCAGGAGATCCGGCAGATACGAGGCCATAGTTCAGGTGAGGGGAAAAATTGACGCGGAGGCGATGGAGAGGATCCGCAGGATGGTTGAGGAAACAGTGGAGGGTGCGGGATCAAGTGCATTCGTGTCCAAGGTAGTTGAGCACAGGGAGGGCCCTGACTTTTACGTCCATCCATCGGGAGTGGCCAGGCGGATAGCAAACCGCATCAGATCCGCATTCGGCGGGGAGATCAAGGAAAGCGCGAAGCTTGTTGGCCAGACGAGTGATGGCAGGAGGAGGTATAGATCAACTTTCATGGTCCGGATCTGAGGCGATTTTTGGCTTGTCTTTAAAAGCATGTAACCTATACTTTTAATGCGTGGATCATGGTCGAGATGACCGGCTCAAGGGCCCTTTTTGAGGCTTTAAAGGCCGAGGGGGTCAGGCACATATTCGGCATACCGGGCGGAGCGATCATACCGGTTTACGATGCTCTCTACGACGAGCACGAGATAGTGCATATCCTCACGAGGCACGAGCAGGCCGCTGCACATGCGGCGGACGGGTATGCAAGGGCGCTCGGGAAGCCGGGCGTCTGCATGACGACATCGGGTCCGGGAGCGACCAACCTGACCACCGGGATACTGAACGCATACATGGACAGCTCCCCGGTCGTCGCGATCTCAGGGCAGGTGCCGACAAAGACCCTCGGCACGGACGCGTTCCAGGAGGCCGACATGCTGAGCGTCATGCTTCCGGTAACAAAGCATAACTTCATCGTGCACACGGTTGAGGAGCTGCCCGCCACGATAAGGCTGGCTTTCAGGACCGCGATGTCTGGCAGGCCGGGTCCCGTTCACATAGACCTCCCGAAGGACGTTCAGGTGAGCAGCGCGGATCTGAAGATCCCCGCAGAGATCACGTATGACAAGCTGCCGAAGCTTGAGCCAGATCCTGAGGACGTGAGGATGGCGGTCAGGATGATGGTCAGCGCTGCGCAGCCCGTGATATACGCGGGAGGCGGCGTGATATGGTCGGGCGCGTCGGCCGAGCTGGTCCAGCTGGCTGAGCTTCTGGGGGCGCCTGTGGTCACCTCGCTGATGGGCAAGGGAGCAATACCAGAGGACCACCCCCTCTCGCTTGGAATGCTGGGAATGCACGGGAGGATGGCCGCGAATCTGGCGGTCACGGAGTGCGACTTGCTTGTCGGAATTGGGGTGAGATTCAGCGACAGGGCCACCGGTGACGTGAGGCACTTTGCTCCACGGGCAAAGATAATGCACGTTGACATAGACCGGGTGGAGATAGGGAAAAACGTGAGGGTGGACCTTCCGGTTATCGCCGATGCAAAGCTCTTCCTGAGGGCGGTTCTCGCCGGACTCCGCCTTCAGGCTCAGAAGGGGAGAACCAGCGAGTGGCTGGAAAGGATCGAGAGGCTGAGGAGGGACCTCTCCCCGAGGATGGATTACGACGAGGTCCCGATAAAGCCGCAGAGGGCTGTGAAGGAGATAATGGAGGTTCTCGGCGCAGACGGAATAGTGGTGACCGAGGTCGGGCAGTGTCAGATGTGGGCGGCGCACTTCTACCAGGTCAGGAGGCCGAGGCACTTCATCTCATCCGGCGGGCTTGGAACCATGGGGTTCGGCTTTCCGGCCGCAATAGGGGCCAAGGTCGCCAGGCCGGAGTGCGACGTGGTGAACATAGCCGGAGACGGAAGCTTTCTCATGAACTCCCAGGAGATGGCCACGGCGGTCGTTAACAGGATAAACGTGGTATCGTGCATATTCAACAACGGATATCTGGGGATGGTGAAGCAGTGGCAGGATCTCTTCTACGGGAAGAGGAGGTCGGCGGTGGATCTGAGGGGATCACCGGATTTCGTCAGGCTGGCTGAGGCATACGGCGGATGGGGGGACAGGGCCACAAGGCCGGGCGAGATCGGGCCGAAGCTCAGGGAGGCCCTGAAGTCCGGGAAGCCGGCGATCCTGGACATCCCCATAGATCCCGAGGAGCACGTGCTCCCGATGGTTCCGGCAGGTGGGAGGCTTGACGAGCCAATACTCACATAGGTGGTTCATGTGAAGAGCAGGATATTCTCGGTTCTCTGCCAGAACGTCCCGGGCGTGATGATGAGGGTTTCAAGGGAGTTCACGAGGAGACAGATAAACCTGGACTCGGTCACGGTGGGGATAGAGCCTACGGGCCTCGCGCGGATGATACTCATCTTCAATGCGGACGACAGGATGGCGGAGTTCATGAGGAGGGTGCTGCTGAGGGCGGAGCCGGTTGTTGACGTTGAGGTCATTGATCCCTCAAGAAGCATAGTGCGCGAGGTGGCGCTTCTGAAGACGAAACCCCTTGCGGACGACAGGATGTGGAAGGTGATCGCGGAGATAGAGAGGGCGGGGGGCAGGGTGCTTGATTCCAGGAACGGCGTGGTGATAGCGGAACTCAGCGGAGACCATGAGGAGATAGAAAGGGTGGTGAGGAGCCTGGGGCCTGAGGTGCTGAAGGAGGTGGCGCGCTCGGGTCAGGTTCTTATATCAAAAGAGTGAATAACAGGAGGAGCATCATGGCCAGGATATACTACGATGGGGATGCCGATCTCGGAGCGCTGAAAGGGAAAACCATAGCGATAATAGGGTACGGAAATCAGGGTCATGCCCAGGCGAACAACCTCCGCGATTCCGGGTGCAGGGTCATAATCGGAAGCGTGAAGGACCCGAGCTATGACAGGGCTGTTGCTGACGGGTTTGAGGTTTATGACATCTCCGAGGCCGCGCGGCGCGGTGACATAGTCCACATGCTCATTCCGGACGAGTACCAGGCGGACGTCTACAGGAGGGACATCGCGCAGCACATGAGGCGCGGCAAGGCCCTGTGCTTCAGCCACGGGTTCAACATACACTTCAGGCAGATCGTCCCCCCGCCCGACATCGATGTCATAATGATAGCACCAAAGGCTCCCGGTGCGCTCCTGCGCAGGATGTACCAGCAGGGATCAGGCACACCCGGGATACTGGCTGTCCACCAGGACGCGAGCGGTCACGCGAAGGAGATAGCGCTGGCCATGGCGAAGGGAGTTGGACTCACGAGGATAGGCGTCGTGGAGACGACCTTCAAGGAGGAGGTGGAGACGGATCTCTTCGGGGAGCAGGTTGTTCTGTGCGGCGGCACCTCCGAGCTCATAAAGGCTGGCTTTGAAACGCTGGTGAAGGCCGGGTACCAGCCCGAGGTTGCATACTTTGAGTGCCTCAACGAGCTCAAGCTCATAGTGGACCTGATCTACGAGCACGGGATCGAGGGGATGTGGGCCGCGGTCAGCAACACGGCTGAGTACGGCGGACGCACGCGGGGTCCTGTGATCATTGACGCGCGGGTCAGGGAGGTCATGAAAAAGATCCTTGATGATATTCAGAGCGGGAAATTTGCGGAGGAATGGGTGTCGGAGAGCAGAAGGGGCATCCCAAATCTCAGGAGAATGCGGGAGGAGGGCAGGGCTCACCTCATAGAGAGGGTGGGCAGGGAGCTCAGGAAGTGGGCGGGGATAGAGAAGTAGACCAACCCCCAGCTTCCTGTTTTCAGCACTTCGAGAGTTCCGCGCGAGAAAGACGTCCGACTCGGAAAGCTAAATATAAGGCCGCCGAAACTTCTCTGAGGGCACGATGAAGCTGAGGAGCAGGGAGGTTGTTGAGGGCCTTGAGGGCATGCCCAGGCGCTCGCTTTTGAGGGCAGACGGCCTGAAGGACGGGGACATGAGAAAGCCCTTCATCGCCATCGCAAACTCCTACAACAACATAGTGCCCGGACACCTTCATCTGAACGAGCTTTCCGCGGAAATCGCGGCCGGGATAAGGGCGGCCGGGGGTGTGCCTCTCGAGTTCAACACGATCGGCATATGTGACGGAATTGCGATGGGAACGCGCGGGATGTGCTACTCGCTTCCATCGCGCGAGGTGATAGCGGACAGCGTGGAGCTGATGGTTGAGGCCCACAGGCTGGACGCGGTCGTCGGGCTGGCCAGCTGCGACAAGATAGTGCCGGGAATGCTTATGGCCATGGCGCGCCTCGACCTCCCCTCGATAATGGTCACCGGAGGGCCGATGCTTCCCGGGGAGTGGAGGGGAAGGAAGCTTGACCTTATAAGCGCATTTGAGGCAGTCGGAGCTGTCAGGGCGGGCAGGATGAGGGAGTCCGAGGCAAGGGAGATAGAGAGGAGGTGCTGTCCGGGTCCGGGATCATGCGCAGGGCTCTTCACCGCGAACACGATGGCCTGTCTCACCGAGGCCATGGGGATGTCGCTGCCCGGGATGGCAACAGCCCATGCCGTTGACAGGATGAAGAAGGTGCTCGCGAGGAAGAGCGGGGAGCAGATAGTGAGGCTCGTGAAGAAGGGCATAACTTCCAGAATGATAATGACGCGTGCAGCTTTTGAGAACGCCATAACGGTGGACATGGCGATAGGGGGATCAACCAACACCGTCCTTCACCTTCCTGCGATTGCGCATGAGGCCGGCGTGAGGCTCGATCTTGATGTTTTTGACAGGCTGAGCAGGAGGACGCCCAACCTCTGCTCAATGCGCCCGGCCGGACCGCACACCATGCTGGATCTTCACAGGGCGGGAGGAATACCGGCGGTGATGAGGCGGCTTGGAAAGCTGATCAACGGATCTCAGCTCACCGTGACCGGCATGATGGTGAGAGAGAATCTGAGCTCCTGGCGTGATGGGGATCCTGAGGTTATAAGGCCCCTCAGCAGTCCGTACAGCAGGGAGGGAGGAATAGCGATACTCTATGGAACGCTTGCCCCCTCCGGCGCGGTTGTGAAGGCATCCGGTGTGAGCCCGAAGATGATGGTTCACAGGGGGCCGGCGAGGGTCTTCAACAGTGAGGAGGATGCGGTTAAGGCGATACTCGGGGGGAGGATAGAAGAGGGAGATGTTGTTGTGGTAAGGTACGAGGGACCGAAGGGAGGACCGGGGATGAGGGAGATGCTTGGGCCTACCTCCGCGATAGCCGGCATGGGCCTGGGGGAGTCCGTGGCGCTGGTCACCGACGGGAGGTTCTCGGGAGGAACGAGAGGTGCCTGCGTTGGCCACGTTTCGCCGGAAGCGGCCGAGGGGGGGCCGATCGCCGTGGTGGAGGAGGGCGATGAGATAATGATAGATGTGAGGGGGAGAAAACTCGACCTGCTCGTGCCAGAGGCCGAGATCAGGAGGAGACTGAGGGGATTCAGGCCGCCGCCACCGAAGGTCAAATCCGGCTATCTTGCCCTCTACTCCAGGGTTGTGACCTCGGCATCCGAGGGCGCGGTCAGAAAGCTTTCGTAAGCTCCGGAAAGCGATATAATCCCTTTCCAGCATAAATCCTAATGCGGGCCCGTGGCCTAGCCAGGACAGGGCGGCAGCGTCCTAAGTTTCGGATAAAGCTGTAGATCGTGGGTTCGAATCCCACCGGGCCCGCCAGTAACTTTTTTACAAGCACCCGCACAAACCTATACCGTGCCCCGGTGGTGTAGTCCGGTCAAACCCGTCCTCTTCCGGGGAGGGGGCCAATCATACGAGCCTCTCGTGCTGTTTTCAGCGGAGAGAGCTCGCGACGCGGGTTCAAATCCCGCCCGGGGCACATCCCGCTCACTCCTTCAGGTAAGGTGACAGCAATGTGTTCCAGCTGTTCAGCATCTGCTGGTACTCGTATTGGGCCGTTGCTGCCCTTTCCGCCGGCAGGTACCCCCCGGTGACTATGCTGGAGAACCTCACCGGATCGCTTCCGTAAATCCACGCAAGTATGTTGTAATACCTCTGCGGGTCGAGCGAGTGCACGTCCCAGAACGGCAGCTCTTGAGATCCTCCCTGTTCCCACGCGAGGTAGAACCAGTTAGCAGCAGTAAGCGCCACATCTGCGGTGTCCGATTCTATGAAAATAAGCGTGGCCAGCTGGTCCACAGCGTCCTCCTCCTTCCCTGTTATCGGTAGCTCATACGCGCTCACCAGCGCATGTCCCATCTCGTGGGAGAACACGAAGAGAGTGGTGTATATGATTGCTGTCCCCAGTTCCTCATCGGACTGCGCATACGGAGTAAAGAGTTCATTAAAGTACATAATCAGCTCGTATGTTAAAACTATCTGGTGCGTGCTCGGGTCCCACCACGCGTTCACAGTTCCACCCTCGGTAAGAACTATTGTGACATCGTATGGCAAAATCAACACGTCATTCAACCCGCTTGCGATCGTCTCAAAGATTTGTGACTGTTTCAGAACCTGCTAAGCTCCAGATATGCTGGGGTTGATATTTCGCCGTAGGCAACTTTGAAGTCACCATAATCCTGTAGTCCTGAACCACCTGAACCTTGTTGGCCACTGATAATAACTGTCGCAATTGTTACCGAAACAGCGATTATCACGACCAGCCCGACAACAATCAAAACCAATGCGACCTGGCTAATCCCTCTTGTACTCATTCTTATACTGAAAGGACATTTACCCAAGATCATAAAAGATTGGCGGATGAGGAAATCTAGCTAAACAATCAAATGAAATTGCCAGCGATTCCTGCAACGGTTAATCACGCAGCCCTTTAAGACGAGGTTGCAGTGCAGCCAGCACTGACCAATTGATAGCGTGTAAATCAACCGCCAGTCGCCGGACTTGCATTGAGAAAATCGTTATATACCTCCGAAGGTTTCTAATATCCATTTCTTGATCTCGTCCCTCACCCTTCTGAACACCGACAGGGACTCCTCCTCGGTTCCGGAAAACCCTGCGGGGTCGTCGAAGCCCACGTGAATGTACTCCCTGGCGCCAGGGAAAAACGGGCAGCTCTCCTTCGCCCTGTCGCACACCGTGACAACGTAGTCGAACTCCGCCCCCAGAAACTCCACGACGCTCTTTGACCGGTGATGGGAAATGTCTATCCCAATCTCAGCCATTACCCTTACGGCCAAGGGGTGAACTCCGGTCGGCTTTATTCCAGCGCTGTATGCCTCGTATCGGTCTCCGTACATCGTCCTGAGCAGTCCCTCTGCCATCTGGGAGCGGGCGGAGTTGTGCGTGCAGATGAACAGGACTTTCCTTTTTCCGTCAGAGGACTTCATGAGATCATATTCACGGTTCCCGTTTGGGATAAATAAATTGGCATAAAGTCACATCTGGATGTGCATGGCAAAAGTTGAGCCCGAGGAGCTGGAGAGGAAGCTGGAGAGAAAGCTCAGGAGGAAGAAGTACAGGGCAGTTTACAGAAAAGCTCACGGCAGGTCACGCTAGTTTTATTGGAGCGGAGCCGATTGGGTAATCGGGCGGGGGTGCCTGAGCCTGGCCTAAAGGGCAGGAGCGGTCTTAGCCGCTGCCAGACTTAAGAGCCGGGCTGAGAAATCCTGTGCCCCAAGGGGCTTCGCAGGTTCGAATCCTGCCCCCCGCACCACACCCCAAAAGTTTGTCCGTCTCAGCCTGATCGCGAATCAGCAGATACGTCCGGGCGGCAAATAGTGCGAGGAGCCAGTTTCTGTCACCGCGGTTCGGTCAGCTCCTTTCTCTTTATCCTCGCCAGCCTTGCGATTTCCTTCAGCCGCCTGGTTCTGTCCCCAAGCCTTCCGCTCACCCTGCGAAGCTGCCTCCTGTGTCTCTCGATTCTCCTGCGCGCTGCCCTCAATTTTCCCATGGTGAGCTGCAGCTCAACCTCTTTCTGTCGCAGTTGGTCCTCCTGATACGCCTTTTCCCTTTCAAGCGCCTCAATTCTCTTTGTGTATCCGTTCACAACCGTGCTGAGATACACACCGTAGCCTAGGAGGATGAATCCCACTATCAGCCCGAAGCAGCCGATTACGTAGTTAGTTGTCTGGAGCCCCCACGGCTGGTTTGGTATGATGTTCATGGCGGTGAATGCGATAAAGATGAAGCTGAGCGCCGCAATGAGCGCCCCAACTCCTATGCTTGCGCCCCCAGCTCCCCTCTCGTCCATTGGCCCCCATCTACACTTACGCCCCACAAATTTATAAGTCTGGGGCAGACAAATTGTAGCTATTAAAAAACAGCGGTAGACTGATAAACGGCAATGGCATGGTCACGGTTTTCAGAATCGGAGAAGGCGAGGATGAGAGAGCAATCTCCGAGGCAGCCAATGTTTTGAGAAGGGGAGGTCTTGTTGTCTATCCCACGGAAACCGTTTACGGGCTTGGGGCGGACGCGCGCTCGGACGATGCGGTGAGGAGGGTTTTTCAGGCCAAGGGGAGGCCGCCAGATTCCCCGATCTCGATAGCGGTTTCATCTGCGAGGATGCTTGAGGAATTCGCAGCGATGCCGCGGGAAGCAGGCGGGATTTTGAAGCTGCTTCCCGGCCCACTCACGCTTGTTGTTTGGGTGAAGGGTGGTATCTCTGGCCTTCTGACGAGGTCCGGCACAGTGGGGGTCAGGATACCCGCGCATCCCGTGGCCCTGAGGCTGATAGATAAAGCCGGATTCCCCATAACCTCCACCTCAGCAAATATCTCCGGAAGGCGATCCCCATCCACCGCAGAGGAGGCGATCGAGCAGGTGGGACCTCATGTTGATGTGGTGCTCGATTCCGGGAGGTGTGCGCACGGGATGCCCTCAACCGTGCTTGATCTCACGGTCAGACCTTACAGGATTCTGAGGGAGGGACCGATAAAGCGCGCCCAGATAGAGGAGGCCCTGGGCTTATCTTGATAGTTCCGCCGCGCGTTTCGCCGCGGCCTTGATCGCGTCTTTTATAGCATCCTCCACCTTTTTCCTCCTCAGCACGGCGATTCCCTCAACGGTTGTGCCCCCGGGCGTGCACACCTCATCCAAAAGTTTTTCTGGAGAGCGCCCGTCCTCCAGCAGCATTTTTCCAGCTCCCTTCACGGTCTGGGCGGCCAGCTTCAGCGCGATCTCCTCGGGCAGGCCGAGCTCCCTGCCAGCGTCCCGCATCGCCTTTAACACGAGGTAGATGTAGGCGGGCCCGCTTCCGCTCAGCCCGGTGACCGCGTTCATGAGATCTTCATCAACCCTGAAAGTGATGCCGATTGAGCTCAGGATCGAGCGCACCAGCTCCTCGTCCTCCGGCGTTGCCCTTCTCCCGAGGCAATAACACGATGCCATTTCCCCGACCTCGGCGCACAGGTTCGGCATAACCCTCACAACCCTGGCCCCGCTCCTCCTCTCAAGAAATTCTGTGCTCACTCCCGCCGCCAGGGAGACGAGAAGGGTACCCTCAAGCTCACGCCTCACCCGCGCCAGCACCCGCTCGACAACATCCGGTTTGACGGCGAGAAAGGTGAGGTCGGAGTCGAGCACCGCCCGCCTGTTGTCGCCTGCGGTTTTCATCCCCATCCTCCTGAGCGGTTCGAGCTTCCTGCGATCTGGATCGCTTATCGTGATGTCGGAGGGTCTGACTCCGGAGCGAACCAGTCCCCGTGCGAGGGCTGATCCCATGTGCCCAGCCCCGATTATCCCTATCCTCATGCGATCCTCAATTCAACTGGGTTCAGGGTGGTTATATCGGTATCCGGGGCACCTGGGATAGTTTTTTCAGCCGCCCCGGTGAATTAGAGGTGGGCCCCGGTAGCTCAGTCTCGGTCAGAGCGCGCGCTTGGTAAGCGCGAGGTCGCGGGTTCAACTCCCGCCCGGGGCTCCAGTTTGAGTTCTGACGGTTGACGCCTCTTTTCAGCTGCAGGTGGATAAATTTCGGGGATACGTCCGAGGAGGGATGGTCCCTGTGGCGCGCGTCTTCTTCATTCCTTGACCTGTGCAACGCACCTGTCACAGCGTAGGTTCGCCCCGCGTGTTGGTTGGCAAATTCCCCCACTCAGATATAACCTCCATGAAAGAGATAAATCTGGGCTAAGTATGGGCACCTGGCACATCGGGGAGATATTCAGCTCCGTTCAGGGAGAGGGCCTCTACGTCGGAACCAGACAGCTCTTCGTGAGGCTTGCCGGATGCGCGTGGAACTGCGTTTACTGCGACTCAAGGAGATTCAGGAACTTTGCCCCGGCCAGCTGCAGGATCGAGTCAAGGCCGGGCGCAGGAAAATTCGTGAAGGTAAAGAATCCCCTTTCGGTCGACGGGGTGATCAGGGCCCTGAGAAGGCTGCGTACCGAGGACGTCCACAGCGTTTCACTGACCGGCGGAGAACCCCTCCTCGCAGGGGATTTCCTCGTGGAGCTGGCAAGATCGTGCAAGGAAGAGGGATTTGTCACGTATCTGGAGACAAACGGATGCTCAAGCGCGGCCATGAAGCCTGTCCTGCCCCACATCGATGTGGCAGCGGTGGACATAAAGCTCCCGGATCACCGCGCGGTTCCGGCCGCGGGCTGGAGGGGGATATTCGACGAGGAGATCAGATGCATAGAGATGGCGCGCAGAAAGGCCGACACTTTTGCAAAGATAGTTCTGCTCGAGACTACAAGGGAGTCTGATCTCAGGATGATTTTCCCGAGGGTGGCTGAGCTCGGGGTTCCCCTTGTCCTTCAGCCCGTCACGCGGATGCGGGGGGTAAGGCCTCCCACCTTCGAGAGGATATGCAGTTTCTCGGCAATGGCTGCCCGGGCCGGGGTGAGGAAAATAGCAATAATCCCCCAGATGCATAGGTTGATGGGTGTGCTCTGATGAGGATAGACCTGAGGGAGGGACTGGGGTTCGCCGGCGCGCACTTCATAATAGGGCACCAGAAGTGCGAGCACCTGCACGGGCACAACTGGAGGGTCGGCGTGACGGTTGAGGGGGATCCGGACGAGAGGGGGCTTGTCGTGGACTTCCTGGAGCTCAAGCGGATGGTGAAGGGCATGTGCGAGGCATACGATCACCGCGTGCTGCTGCCGTCCCTGAACCGATCTCTCAGGGTGATCTCAAAGGGGGAGAGCGTGAGGATATCGGTCCAGGGGAGGGAGTTTGAGTTCCCCTCCGAGGACGTGGTCTGGATTCCCGCGGTCAACACAACCGTGGAGGAGCTGGCGAGGGTGATTGCGGACGAGGTGGCGAGGGGGCTCTCCGGCTATGGAAACGTGAGGAGGATCACTGTTGTGGTCGAGGAGTCCCCCGGGGAGAGCGCCACGCAGGAAAAGGTGCTGAGGTAAGCCGCCGATGCGCGGAACCTATGTCATGATACTCCACGTTCCATACGACATCGCCCTCAGCGTGGGCGAGCTCGGCAGGGTGGACTTCGGCGCCGGGTACTACGCATACGTGGGATCGGCGCTGGGCGGGCTGGAGGGGAGGATAGGAAGGCACCTCGGGCGGGAGAAGAAAATCCACTGGCACATAGACCACCTCATGCTTCACGCCCGCGCGGTTGATGTGGTGCTGGCGGAGTCGGAAGAGAGGAAGGAGTGCGAGATCGCGGCACGGCTCGCAGAGGATCTCAAAATGGTGAGGGGTTTCGGCTCTAGCGATTGTCGCTGCCCGAGCCACCTCTTCTATCACCAGGACAGGAATTCCCTCACGGAGGCCGTGGTGAGGGCGTTCCGGGAAGCCGGGCTGAGGCCGCGGAGGGGAATGCATGAGTAAGGAGAGAAAGAGGGGAGCGCCGGACTCATACTACAGGATGGCCAAGGAGATGGGACTCAGGAGCAGGTCGGCGTTCAAGCTCAGGCAGCTGGACGATCGCTATCGCATTCTCCGGCGGGGAGACGTTGTGGTGGACCTCGGTGCCGCTCCAGGCGGATGGACCCAGGTTGCCATCGAGAGGGTCGGTGATGCAGGGTTTGTCGTGGCGGTCGATATTCAGCCCATGGAAAAACTTCCGGTGAAAAATTACGCTTTCATCAGGGGGGACATACTCGAACCGTCCACCGTGGACCTGATAAGAGGCGCCCTGCCGAGGGAGGCCGACGTGGTTCTCTCAGACGTGTCCCCGAGGATATCTGGCGTGTGGGACGTTGATCACATGAGGTCGATCGAGCTTGCCGGAGCCGCCCTCTCGGTCGCCGGGAGGCTCCTCCGTCCGGGCGGAAATTTTCTGGTAAAGGTCTTTCAGGGCAGGGCCTTCCGCGATTTTCTCGAGACCGTGAGGGGCAGGTTCAGGTTCGTGAAGGCCTCCAAGCCGGTCGCGTCAAGGTCCGGCAGCGCGGAGATATACATCGTGGCGATGGGGCTGGAAAAGCCGGGGGCTAGCGCTGAAGCAGCGCCATGAGCTCATCGATCCCGGCGTCCGTCCTGATTCCGGTCGGTGAGAAGTGGGTCCTGGAGGCAAAGCGGCCGGACTTCCTGAGGCATTCGATCACCCATTTGATCCTGGGAGGGGAAACACCTGCCATGCTCGCGAGCGCGTTTATGTCATAGAAGGTTGGGGGTCCACCGGACTCCATGAGGCACAGGGACAGCATGTTTATCTCGGCCTCCCTCTGCCTGTACGTTCTGCCCGAGAGATCCCTGATCACGTTTTCCAAGAAATCCCTGTTCCAGAGGGGCCCAGTCCAGAGCGGTCCTGAGTGCGCCGGGGCGCCGCCGCATTCGCACCCGTCGACCCGGGGAAGTCCACGGAATGTCCATCTCCTCCCGCACGAGAAGCAGTGGGAGATGTATCCCTGCCCCCTCATGATCGTATCGGCCAGCGAGGCGCTTCGCTTGGCGCGTAGGTAAATCCTGAAGTAGTGGCGGGTGGAGTGAACAAGGACCGGCTCGAGCGCGAGATCGTACTTTCCCGCAACGCGCTGGCAGAATCCGATCAGAATCCTTATCCCAAGCTCATGGCAGTACTCTGTTCGCAGCGGCTGGGCTCCGTACCTCCTGATGCAGGTCCTCGGATGCGCGCCGCAGAGGGGACCGGTGTCCGTGGCAGTCAGCGCGATCATACCCGTTCTCGCCACGGAGGCGCAGGCCGATTCAATGAACCTCGCCGGAGAGCCGAAGGGATCGAGGTCTATTAGGTTGAATCTTCCTCGGTTCCTGAGCATAACAACGTTCGCGTCATCGTTCTCAACAGCAATCCTGACCCTTGAGGGATTGAGCTCCACGTTCCTGAGCATGAGTTCGTATGCCGCGCGTGACCTGTCATTTATCAGGACATCCGTGACGCCCTCAATCTCGGCCGCGTACCTGATGCCCCTGATTCCAGATCCAGCGAGCGGATCGCAGACCCTCAGCCCACCGAGCTCCCTTGAGACCACCTGTGCGACTGAAACCGATATGTCCCGGCAGAACTCCATCTGGGGATTATAGAAGACCTCTGCGAGGGAGGGCACGTAATCCCCGGAAACCGACCTGTACTCCTCAGGGTCCGGAATCTCAATCCTCACCCTTCCCTCCTCAACCATCCTTTTTGCCATGTTTTCGACCCTCAAGAGTTAGGCTAATACAGGATATAATGCATGGAGTTTTGGATGCCATGTGTCTGGCTGTGCCCGGAAGGGTAATCAAGCTTGAAGGAAATCAGGCGAAGGTGGATTTCGGCGGGGTCAGGAGGGATATCAGGGTTGCCCTGGTTCCAGGGGTGAGGGAGGGGGACTATGTGTTGGTTCACGCGGGTTTCGCGATTCAGGTTCTTG
>Ga0078972_1008207_pt1 | contig 22147 bp, 18 predicted proteins | sample YelNatPaOPGAMG01_FD_67568 | JGI IMG/M metagenome (GOLD analysis project Ga0078972, IMG submission 67568) | Hot spring thermophilic microbial communities from Obsidian Pool, Yellowstone National Park, USA - OP-RAMG-01 (SPADES assembly) (version 2) | ecosystem: Environmental > Aquatic > Thermal...
ATGACCAACTTAGGCACTGGGCCACAGACATCAACGAAGAGGGCAATTGATTGCCAAAAAATCCTGGGCAAAAGTGTCACTGATGTATTGACCCCATACATATCATTGAAATGAGATGATTCAGAGTGTATAATAGTTTCCATTTTTGCTAAGCCTCAATTTTATGGACCAGGAAATTAACGGAACCTCAGCTCAATTGCTGCCCCGCCTTCTGGCGCTGGGGAAAAAATTTTCCTGGAAACAGACCTTCTATGCCCTGAAATATCCCAACTACCGGCTCTGGTTCTGGGGACAGATGATATCTGTTTTTGGTTCCTGGATGCAGATGACCGCCCAGGCTTTCCTCATCTATGAGATTACCCACTCCCCTGCTTTTCTGGGTTATGCTGGTTTTGCCGCCGGATTGCCCACCTGGCTGTTCATGCTCTATGGCGGCGTGGTTGCTGACCGTATCTCAAGGCGAACGATTCTGATCATTACCCAGACGGTAATGATGATTCTGGCTTTTATTCTGGCAGCCCTGGTATTTCTTCATATAGTTCAACCCTGGCACATTATCATTCTGGCCTTCTGCGGCGGCATCGTTAATGCCTTTGATGCCCCAGCCCGTCAGGCTTTTGTGATGGAAATGATAGAACCAGAAGCCCTGACCAATGCCATTGCTCTTAACTCAGCCATGTTCAATATGGCTCAGGCCCTGGGACCGGCTGCTGGCGGAATTATCTATGCCGCTTTGGGACCAGCCTGGTGTTTTACCATAAACGGGGTAAGTTTTATCGCGGTAATTGTGGCTCTGGCCATGATGAAGCTCCGTCCCTTTATACCGCGGCCTGTTAATAATTCCATTAGGGAGGATTTGAAAGAAGGCTTAAGCTATGTCTTCAATCATAAAACTATCCGAATCCTAGTTCTGACCGTAGCCATTACTACTCTTTTTGGCCGGGCTTTCATCACCCTCCTTCCCGCCTGGGCTGTTCAGATACTTCATGGAGATGCCCGAACTAATGGATTTTTACAGACGGCCTCCGGACTTGGCGCGCTGATCGGAGCTCTTTTTATCGCCTCTTTCAGCCATCATCTATCACGCGGCAAGCTTCTTACCCTGGGAATGTTTTTCTTTCCTGTTTCCATCATTCTCTTTTCTCTTTCCAGATTTTTCCCCCTCTCGCTCGGTCTTTTGCTACTCTCTGGGATAAACCTGATAATGATCTTTAACCTCTGTAATGCCTTAGTTCAGATCCATACTCCGGAGAATATTCGCGGCCGGGTGATGAGCATTTACAGTTTTGTCTTTTTTGGTTTGATGCCCTTTGCCGCTCTCTGGATTGGAGCTGCCGCTAATCACTTTGGTGAAAAAATCCCCCTCCTGGTAGCAGCCAGCATCTCCCTCCTCTATGCGGCCATAATCTTTCTCTTTGAAGGCCGCCTCAAAAAACTTCGCTGATAGCCGGCTGGATGGTACCTAAAATTTTATAAATCAAAACTCTTTTAATTCAATCAGTTCATATTTCTGGATACCGAGGCCAATCTTTTCTCCGTAGGCCAGTTGCACCGACCAATCAATATTGTAACCCTGCTTGAAGGCATCCTTACCGGCCGTTTTGAGTACCAGGTCTATTGAAGCCCGGTCCACCGCCACCGGGTCCAGCGAGCCGACAATTCCCACATCTTCTACCATCGGCTGCTGATTCTTCGCCATGCAATCACAGTCCTTAGTTACCTGAAGAATAAAATTGATGAAGCAGATTTTTCCCTGAAAATGATTCTTGACCGTAAGGGCATACTCAGCCATCTTCTCTTGAAGCCGCCTGGAGTCTTCGTCCCATTTCATTTTGATGGCTCCATATCTACAGACCACCAAGCATTCTCCGCAGCCGATGCATTTCTCATCATCAATCATAACATTATTTTCTCCCTGAATGATGGCCCCGGCTGGACAATAATTCAGGCAGACCCCGCAGTTCCGGCATTGTTTGGGATTGACCCTGGGATTAACGACCGAGTGCTGGTCAAGCTTGCCAGCCCGCGATGCACAGCCCATGCCCAGATTCTTGATGGCCGCGCCAACCCCGCTCTGGACATGTCCGGTGACATGGGTCAAGCAAATCATGGCTTCTGAATTAAGGAAAGCACTGGCAATTCGGGATAATTTTATCCGGTTTCCGTCAACTCTTACTTCTATCTTTTCCCGACCAACCAAGCCGTCGGCGATTATTATTGGCACTTTAACCACATCCGGGGTGAAGCCATGCTCCCAGGCCAGGCGGATGTGGTCAACAGAATTGGACCTGTGCCCAACATAAAGGGTGTTACTATCTGAAAGAAAAGTCCGCTGGCTCTTTTTTAAAACCTCATCAATTATCCCGGTTAGCCAGCGAGGCTTTATATGACCGGTATTATATTTTTCTCCAAAATGGATTTTCAAGGCTACGAAATCTTCTGGCTCAATTTTTTCATTCAAGCCGAGGGCCAGATAGATGGCCCGGGCTTTTCTGGAAATAACTGCAGCCTCCTCATCTCGGGTGGCTCTGACAAAGTATACCTTGCTTTTCATCCTAAAACCTCACCGCTTGAAGAAACGATTAAAAACAAGCGTCAGTATCCTAAGCAAACATAGCAATTGCTGGCGACCTGGGTCTAATCTATCTTACCAGAAGAGAGCGGACTGTTTCCACACCGTCGCCCAGGGTAAAGGCATAACCCAGGCTTAAAAGCGATTTTTCTAAGGCATCAAAGGCAAAGACAATCTGTTCCCGGGTGAGATTGCCCATGTGCCCGAAGCGAAAAACCTGCCCGGCAGTCGGCCCCAGCCCCCCAGCCACCACCACTCCATTCTCATAGAGTTTTCGCCTGAAGCTTATATCATCAAATCCTTCAGGATAACGGATAACTGAAAGAGTTGAGGCCAGACAGGTCTCATCGGTATAGACCGAAAAACCGAGGGAAGTCAGACCGCGGCGAATGGCAGTAGCAAAACGCTCATGCCGCTCAAAACGTTTTTCCAGGCCCTCTTCCAGCACAATCCTGGTGGCTTCATAAAAGGCCCTGATTTCATTCACGCAGGGAGTGGAAAAATACTTATTGGGATTTTCCATGACCGGCAGCCAGCGCAGGATATCGGCATAATAGGCTTTGACCCGAGGCAGTTTCCGGCGTTTCTCCATAGCTCTTAATGAGAAAACATCAATGGCCAGGCCGGGTGGCGCACCAAGGCATTTCTGGGCAGCAGTTAGGACGACATCAATTCCCCAGTCATCCATCCGTTCTTCAATCCCGCCAGTGGCACAGACCCCGTCCACAACGAAAAGAGCCTCTGGAGCTGTCTGGCGAATAATTTCCGCATACTCCTTAACCGGGGCGCAGCTTCCGGTAGCCGTATCCACGTGGGTGCAGACCACAACCTCATATTTATGCTTTTTAAGTTCGGCTTTTAGTTCATCCGGGGTTACTACCTTTCCCCACTGACTGGATAGCAGGGTGTGCTTGATTTCAAAGGCCTGGCAGATCTCTGCCATGCGACTCCCAAAATATCCCTGGGAAATGACCAGAACCTTATCTGCTTCCGCTGTGATATTAAGGATGGCAATTTCCATAGCCAGCGTACCGGCCCCGGCAATGATAAAGGGCTGGCCGCTGGTGGTAAAAACAACCTTTTTCATATTTTCCAGAGCCCCGCTCAACTCCTTTTCCATCTGCGGGCTGATATGGGAAACGGTCGGTTGAGCCAAGGCTTCCAGAATCCGGTCTGTTACCGGGCTGGGACCGGGAATCAAAAGAAGTTTACTTTCTCTCATCCTCCACACCTTTCAAAAAATCTATATTTTATCACCTCCTATTTTTCTCCAGCCTCTTTCTAAAATCAATAAAAATGTTTAATCCAGGTCACACTATTTTGCTTATATTTCAACCTAAGGTTTGTGATATCATAAATTGCAGACTGAGATGAGGAGATAAAAAAATGAAACCAAGAACGTCAGCCAACCTAATAACCTGGCTATTGTTGTTCATAGTCTTTTGGGTCGGGCTGACAACGATAGGTTGTCAGCCTAAGCCGGCTGAAAAGGCTGAGCTGGTAATCTATGGCAGAATTTTTACCGGGATTGATAATCAACCATTTGTTGAGGCTCTGGCTGCGGCTGAGGGTAAAATACTGGCTACCGGGACAGAGAAACAAATCAAGAAATACATCCGCCCGGAAACCAGAGTCATATTGCTAAAAGGAGGAGTGGCTATCCCCGGGTTAATTGATGCTCATACCCATTTTGCCTCGGGCGGTCAGTCCCTTATCACCCTCAGTTTTCGGGGAGTCAACTCGGTAGAAACGGTGCAGAAGATGGTGGCTGAAAAAATAAAAGAATTGCCACCAGGAACGCCGGTTTTTGGCCGGGAATATGACCACACCCTTTTCCCTGAACAAAAATGGCCGAGCAAAGAAGACCTGGATAAAGTTGCCCCGAATAATCCGGTTATTATCAGACGGGTGGACGGACATTCAGCCTGGGTTAATAGCCTGGCTTTAAAGCTCTCTGGAATTGATAAGAAAACCAAAGATCCTTTTGGGGGCGAAATCGTCCGAGACTCAAAAACTGGAGAGCCCACGGGAATATTAAAAGAAGCGGCCATGGGCTTGCTCAAAGTTCGGCCGACCATTCAATCAACTCCGGAGCAGGACATTCTGAGGGCTTTAGACCATGCCCGCCAGCTCGGGCTGACTGGAGTCCACGCTGATGTCGGACTTAAAGAACTGGAGATTTATAAAAAGATCCGCGATGAGGGGAAACTTACTCTCCGGGTTTATGCCTGGTTACCCATTGAGGAAATTGATGAGTGCCTAAAACAGGGTATAAGGCAGGGACAAGGTGACGAATTCTTAAAAATCGGCTTCCTCAAAGCTTTCATAGATGGGACCCTGGGCTCGGGAACAGCTCTGATGTTTGAACCCTTTAGCGATGAACCCAGCAAATCTGGTCTGGCTCAATATCCAGAAGAAGAATTTTATAAACTTCTGGAAAAAGCCTACGCTAATGACTTTCAGGTCGGGGTTCACGCTATCGGGGATAAAGGAGTCAATTGGGTCTTGAATGCCGTGGAAAAAGCTCAAAAGAAATATGGGAAAAAAGATTTGCGCTTCCGAATTGAACATGCTCAAATCATAAAGCCCGAGGATTTTCCGCGCTTCCGGGAGCTGGGAGTCATCGCCTCCATGCAACCCACCCACTGCACTACAGATATGAGGTTTTGTGAAAGAAGGGTGGGCAAAGAAAGATCAAGATATGCCTATGCCTGGAGATCATTATTAAATAATGGAGCTATTCTGGCTTTTGGTTCAGACTGGCCGGTGGAACCGTTAGACCCCAGACGGGGATTGTACTCAGCGATAACCAGAAAGAATATTGAGTTTGATTACCCGGAAGGAGGCTGGTTCCCCGAACAGAAATTAACCCTGGCCGAAGCCATTAAGTATTTTACCTGGGGCTCTGCTTATGCCTCTTTTGAAGAAAATTTGAAAGGCACCCTGGAGCCGGGCAAACTGGCAGATATCACCATCTTTGGCCGGGACATATTCAATGTGGAACCCAGAGAAATATTGAGCGCTCCGATAGCTTATACCATAGTCGGTGGAAAGGTTGTTTTTGAAAATAAATAGAACAGAGAAATCTCAAGTCAACTCTGCCGGAAGCTGAGGAAACTGGATTCTCCAGGAACAGTGGCAGGATTGCTACCAGGGGTCCAACCAGACCTGAATCTGTTATCCATAAAAAATTATTTCCCCCGGCATAATTAATTCTATTTTTTAGAACCAAATTATGGGGATGGGTCCTTTTCCCTAAGCTTGATCAATTTTTCCCGAATCTGTTCAAAAGATTCTACCAGAGCCGCGCCTTCCAGATCTCCTGGGGTCGTACTGCTTTTTAAGATAAAAACTAACTTGACCCCCGCTTCTCGGGCTGCCAGTAAGTCATAATGAGTATCGCCTATAACTGCTGTCTCTTCTGGCCTGACCCCCAAATCATCCATCACTTTCAGGAAAGGTGCGGCAGTTGGTTTATGGAGACCACTTTCCCTGGTTAGGATTAAATCAAAACTTAAATGAAAACGGTCCAGAAGAAGCTGGGTGTTGGTCAGGTTATTATTGGTGACCAGGGCTGTAGCCAAACCGGTGGCTTTCAGCCACTTCAGAAATGGAGCTATACCCGGTTTGAGAACCGCTTTTTCAGTCTGTCTTCTTTCATGTTCTTCAAGCAGGGCATATTTCTCTGACCTCTGAGGTTCAGGAAGGCCATCAAGATAGGCCAGAATAGAACCGGCTTCAACTCCCAGCTCTTTTCTGATGGAGGGCCAGTCATAATAATTCTCCACCACTGTTCCATCCAGGTCAAAAATCACCAGTTTTAGGTTCATCTTTTCCTTAAGCATCAATATTATAACATCTTCAAAGCGATTTTCGGTCTTGAATTAACCAAGAACACAGCAAGTCAGCAATGTGGTTTCAATAAAAAATTTGTTAAAGATTTGACTATTTGATAAAATTTTTGTAGATAATAGGAGAAGTGATTAAGATTGGTAATATGAAGGGAGGTATCGTATGGGCAAATATCTCGCTATCTTCTTCGGCATAATTGCTATGCTGGCGGGTCTTTATCTGGTCATCTTCGTCTGGTGGCGGGAGTTTTATGAGCTGGTATTTGGCTTTATACCCCCGATACTTTTCTTCGGAGGCTTAATTGCCATAATCGCCGGCATCTCCAGCATCAAGGATTCAATCCGCCAAAAAAAGCTGGAAGCCGAGGCCTCAGCTCTCCAAGAAGAACAAAAAACCGAAGAAAAGAAAGACTGAATAATAAATTAGGCTGCTTAATCAGAAGTCTTTTTGGAGAAAAAATTATTCTTAAAAAGAAATTATAACGTGAATGCGGCGGTCGGGTTTTTCCTGTCAATTCTTCTGACCCTTATCAACCAGTTTAACCTATCGCTGGAAACAGCCTTCCTCCAAAACGACCCCGCCAAATTGCATCAATTGCTGCCAGACCGAACTCCGGTTCTCATTACTCTGCCTGAGCCATTCCAGGTCTCTGATTGTTACTCAGACCAACAATCTTTTTTACTGTTGAAAAAGCTGTTCGTCAAGATCAATACTCTGGAATTCCTGATTGACCCTGAAGGACAACCAGTCATTGGGGAAAAAGGGGCTATCACTCAGGCCAGGTGGTCTTTTATTGATAAATCTGATGGCCGGAAATATTTATTTCGGGTCTATTTTTATATTTTCCCAGAAAATTCAAACAGGCAGGACCCGTTGAAGCCCCTCAAGATAAAGATAAAAGAAATCAGGGCTGAAAAAAGATAAATGAGAAATATTGGCTGGAGCCTGGGAAAAATTAAATTGCCGGCAGGAAAATTGTGGCCAATTATTGCCTGTCTTCTTCTGCTTTCACTCGCCCTGGCGGCTCTATCTGCATTTTTCTCCGGACCAAGGACTCCTGATTCTGAAACTAAAATTCTCATTACTTTGAGAAAAACCTCAGAAAATATTAAGAATGAATTTGCTGGGCTGATCAATCTCTTAGAGAAAAGAAGGTCTTATCTTGAGCAGAACTGGCATTCAGACGAGCCTTCTGAAGTCTTTAAATTATTCCAGCAAGCAGACCTGGAAACTTCAATTGAGGGAGTATCCTGGCTGGATCAGGACCTTTCTCCCCTGCTCTGGATGGGCAATTCAGCCAACCTCAGAGAATTTATTTCAGATTGGCCCAATGATTCTGAAAAAATACTAAATAGCAGTTTTATCCTTCAGGATAAGGCCTCTTACTATCTGATTTTGATCTGGCCTGAACCTGGAAGAAAGGACAGATACCTGGCTTTTTTTGAACTCCTGGCTTTCCTGCCTCAATTTCAGTCATCCTATCTGAAGGAATTCCAACGGCTGAGCTCAGTAGACCAGGCTGGAGCCGATATCAATTTCTGGTCCCATAATCAAAACACTGAGGCTCTGGACAGGCTGTTTGCCCGAACTCAGGATGAATATTTAAGTCAGCAAAGAGAGGAAAGAGAAAGCCGAACTCTTTATTTTCCCCTGCGCAACGAAAAGGGAAAAATCCTGGCCACGGTCACTCTGAATTCCATTCAAATCCAGAAACAAAGGAGCGAATTGGCTGAGCTCCTGAAAATAATCGCAATTCTTTTAGTAATTGTAGCTTTATTTCTTCTGACCTATAACCTTACTCGCTGGCGCTTTCCATCCACTAAAAAGACCGGGTGGCCTTCTTTGATTATTTTATCCTGTTTGGTCCTTATCAGAATTTTATTTTTGATGCTGGCCAGAACCCACCCGGTTGACACCTGGGAAATATTCTCACCTCAGAACTTAGCTTTTCGGAGTCTGGACAGTTTAACTGCCTCTCCCGCAGATCTTTTTTTAACCTGTTTTCTTTCCTTCATATTTGTTTATCTTACGATAAGAATATTGGCTGGCAGCTCTAATTGGTTTGAAAAAAAGGAGCCTTCTGAAGAGGCCCTAAATCACAAGAATTACCTTAAGCCGATTTTACTATCAATCTGCTCTGCATTTTCGGCTTTATTTCTGGGCTGGCTGATCAAAACAATTGTTGAAAACTCCAACTTTAATCTCTTGAATTTCTCTTTCCATCCCTCTTTTCTATTGATCTATCTCATCCTCTTTCTGGCCGCAGCCAGCTTTCTCCTACCCATAATTTTATGGTTCCGAAAAAGCCTTCCGCTGGTCAGCAAAAATCCCTTTTCCAGCTCATTATTTATTCTTCCTGGATTAAGCTTGTTCTTTCTGACTTATCTGGTTTTCCACCTGGGGTTTACAGAATTATTGATCGCGGCGATGTTCTGGCTATTACTGGCAACAATTTCTTCCATGAAGATTAAAAATATAAAATATTTAATCCTGGTCTTTGCCTTGTTCTCCCTTTTAGCTTTCTCGTTTATCAAAGAATTCACTGAGATAAAAACGAGGGTTTTAACTGAAAAGGTCCTGGTCCACCTGGTATCTTCCCAGAAGACCTGGGCCAAAATGACTCTGAAACAATCTTTGGCCGAGCTGCAGAAAAGGACGAAAGAAATCTTAGCTTTTTTCCGGAATCCAACTGACTCCGAACTGGCTCGGAATCTCTGGAATAAAACTCTGCTGGCCCGATTCAACTGGAATTCTTGCTTATATCTTCAATCTACTGACTTGAAGTTACTCTCAGCCTTTGCCCTTAACATGCCGGTCTTTCCTGAGCAGACTAATGACCTGCCAGAAACCCTCAGCCCGCTTTATGACGAACAATATCTGGATATTCTGGGGAAGGAAAAACATTTTTTGATTGGCTATCAGGACTTCAGAGATTCGGAGGGACGGGGAGGCAGGTTGGCTATCTGGGTCAGTCTAGACCCGGAACTCCTGCCTTTTTTCTATTCCGCCAATCCCTATTTTGAACTATTGCGTTTGAACACGCTTCCTTCGCTTCAGCACTTTCCGGTCAACCTGGCTATCTTTGACCAGGACGGCAAAGCGATTTTTCAGCAAGCCCGGCAAACATTTGCCCTGGACCCAAAAATCAAACAACAACTTCAGTCAGCACCAAAAGGTATCTGGAGATCATTTAAGGCCAACGGTTCAAAGTACCAGGGCTTCTTTGCCGCTCTGGAAAAGGGTTACATTTATGTTTTTTACTGGCGGGCGAACTCACTTAGAGGCCAGGTTACCACGTTTCTCAAGCTCTTTTTCTTATTTGCTTTCTTCCTGGGAGTTGGGCATCTACCCCTGGCTATCAAGAAAAAAGAATGGATATTTTTCAGTCGTTCGTTTTCTTGGCGGGTCTATCTGGCTTTCTTAGCTGGAGGATTGATACCTCTTTTCTTTTTCATTTTCTTCAGCCAGACCATAGTGGAAAGAATTATTTCCAATCGTTTTGTTCAAGAAGCTGCCAACCGAGCCTATTTTGCCCGAAGCATTCTGCATGACTTTATCAGTCTGCAAGAACAATCTGAAAGGCCGGCCACCGGACTGCCTGAAGACCTGGTTTTCTGGATCAGCAGTACTCTGAACAATGACGTCAATCTCTTCAAGAATGGTCTTTTCCTTTCTTCCAGCCGTCAGGAATTTTTTGAAACCGGAATCCTATCAGAGCTGATGGACGGCGAGAGTTATTTCCGGCTCAGGTACCAGAATCAACCCCTGGTGGTCAGCCGCCGATTTTTAGGAAGGTATTCTTACCAGACCCTGACTGTTCCCTACCACTACGGACACGATTTTTATTTTTTAAGCTTGCCCTTCCCCTTTGAAAAACAGGAGGTCTCCGAAGCCAGCACCGAACTGTTTGAATTTTTCCTTTTTATTTCAATCTTTTTCATCCTGCTAATCGTCTTCTTCGTTGGGACAATAAAGAGGATGATCGTGGTCCCAATAAACAAGTTAATCAGAGCCACTCAAGCTGTTGGCCTCGGGAATCTGGACGTTAAAGTTGAACATCAAGGTCAAGATGAACTCAAGGGACTGGTGGAGGGCTTTAACATCATGGTGGAAAATTTGAAAGCCCATGAAAAGGAGTTGGCAGAGCTCAGCCAGAAAGTGGCCTGGACTGAAATGGCCAGAAAAGTAGCCCATGAAATTAAAAACCCGTTGACGCCCATCCAACTCTCGGCTGAGCATATCCTGAAAGTGCATGCTGACAAACATCCCGAGTTTGACCGAATGCTTAAAGAATCCATCTCCTATATAATTTCGGAGGTTGAAAATCTGCGACGAATTGCCCAGGAATTTATGACCATTGCCAGAGAGCAGGGAGCGATAAAAGAAAAATTTAATCTCAAGACGGCGATTTTAGACTTACTCCAGCCTTTTATGAATACCCTGGGTGACAGGATAAAATTCAGCCTTAAAGAGAATGGTCAAGACTTTTCCCTCGTCGGGGATGCGGGGAAAATTAAGATGGCTATCAGGAATATAATTATCAATTCCATAGAAGCTATCAAGGGTAGAGGTCGGGTAGAAATAAACTTGAAAGACAGAGGAAAAGAACTTGAAGTGGAAATCAGGGATAACGGCTGCGGAATTCCTGAAGAGGTGCTTAGCCATATTTTTGAGCCATACTATTCCACAAAAGAAAAGGGAACCGGTCTGGGCTTGGCAATCTGTAAAAGGATTGTAGAAGAACACGAAGGTTCCATCCAGATAGATAGCCAGACCGGGAAGGGAACCAGAGTGATCATCACTTTGCCCCGCCCAGATTGAGCTCTTAAAATTAGCGGATAAAATAATTTTATTCTCCATATAAACTTTAGGTATCACCTAATTAAAAAACCTTATAGCTAATGAATCTAAGTTATGGCAAAATATGAGCGTCTGTAATGGAGAAGAGATAAAGATGAATATTCTGGTTACCTTTTATAGTTTAACAGGAAACACCAGAATGGTGGCAGAAGCCATTTTTCAGGTCTTACCTGAGCCAAAAGAATTAAAGCCGCTGAGCGAAGTCTCAACCGTTGAGAACCAAGATTTAATATTTATTGGTTTTCCAGTCCACTCTCATAGTGTGCCCAATAAAGTAGAAGATTTTCTTAAAAAACTGCCGCCTGGTAAGAAAATCGCTCTTTTTATGACTCACAGTTCAATCGCAGGAACAAGATTATCCCGCGAAGCTATGGAACAGGCCTTGATTCTGGCAAACAGGAGCAAAATTCTTGGTACCTTTTCCTGCCGGGGAAAGGTTTCCCCTCAGGCGATGGAGGTGCTGGGAAAATCTCCCGAACACGAATTATGGACAGAGATGGCAGTTACGGCTCGGGCTCATCCTGACCAACATGACCTGGAAGATGCCCGGAATTTTGCCCGCTGGATAGTCAGTCTCGCCTTTCAGGGATAAAACTGATAAGGCGCGGCGACAGTTAAAGGTGTCTTATTCTTTCAAAGCCAGAGACACTTATAAATTCAAGTTGTTCTCCAGCTTCCTTTTCCAGCTGGTCAAAAAGAAGGTTGAGCCCTAAATTATCGCTGGCTATATGACCGGCGACAATAACATTCAGGTTAGCCTTTTTGGCTTTTTCCAAGGCCTCTTCACTGAAATGCATGCCAACCAGAGTGCTAATACCAGCATCGGCCTGTTTTTCAAAAAGTTCTTTGGAGCCTTCGGTACCTCCGGTCATGTCCACATAAATCTTGCCGGCCCGACTGTTCTCTGTGCCCGAAATTATCCTGGGTGGAACAGAATTGTTCTTAGAGTTCTGATATTCTGGAATATCTTCCAGGATCTGAATAACATCCTTAAGTCTGGATGGTGCTTTTTGCTGAAAGATTTCAGTCAGATATTTGGTGACGCAGTTGTCGGCTGGAGTGTGCAAACAGATCAGGGGCAAGTTGAGTAAACGGGCTACGTCCACAGCCCGATTATGGTTAACTGGCAAAAGCCTTCTTTCCACTTCACCGATTCTCTTTTCCATCAACTGTTCAGCGACACTCATAGTAACCCCGAAAGAGGCCAGAAGGTCAATCTGAAGTTCCATCACCCGGTGTAACTGGGCTAAAGCCCGACCCTCAGGATGATGGGCAACTATCAGGTCTATTTTTTCTTTTTTATCCCGGTTTAAGAGATAGGTTAAAATAATTTCTGCCACTTCCATATCAATACCGGCAATTACCCGCCGGACATTTGCTTCAGGGTCGCCAACCAAAATTCTGCTGTCAGAATATGGATTAAACAGTCTGTCCAGGTCAAATTTTTCCTTCTCCTTTTCCTCCAGTTTTTCGTACTTTTCTTTTTCTTCCTTTAACCATCTATCAATTTCTTCTTTAGGCCGAAGATCGTTCTTAATGCCTATCTCAATCGCCAGATGGTACAATTCTTTAAGCTTCATCTTCCCTCCTTTTCACAGATGCTTACCTATTTACTCATTTAATTAAAACTGAAAACTCCCTTATACACAGTTTAAGCTTTTTCAAGGCATATTTTCAACTTTTAAGCACTAACCTGCATTTGTTAAAGATAATTGTCATACTGCGCTTCTCAAAATCAGAAAAAATCGCCCGCTTCATACTATCGGCAATTTAGGATTACCTCGCCTGAAGAGCCGAATCCCTTTTTTTCCTTTCAACTGTCAGACTTAAATCAATATTCCATTTATTTGACATGGTCTCAGAGATTATATAAATTCAAAATATGCTAATCAGAATAATCTTTCTGGCCCTTCTTTTTTATCTTATATATCTTGTAGTCCGATTTTTCCAATCCCTGGGAGAAGCCAGCCGGAAAAGTCATTCCAGACCGGATTCCTTGCCCAAGAAAACCATGGTCAAAGATGAAATCTGCAACACCTATATTCCAGAAGAAGAAGCCTTGAAGGAGAATTACCAGGGTCAGGTTCATTACTTTTGTTCAGAAGAATGTCGGAAAAAATTTCTGGCAGCCAAAGGGAAATCAGTCTGATTAACTTTCAATACCCTGAGAATTTAATGGAAAAATCCAAGAATTCGCCCTGGTAATCTTCCCAGTTGATTTCCACTTCTTCTACCCTGGCCAGCCGTGGTCCCTTTTTAAGTTCGGCCAGGAATTGTTCCAGCGCCTCTTTCTCCCCTTCCGCCATCACCTCAACCCGGCCATCATAAAGGTTACGCACCCAGCCTGTCACCCCCAACATGTCAGCCACATGCTGAGCAAAGAAACGAAAAGCCACTCCCTGAACTCTACCACCTATGAAAGCATGAAACCGAGCTTTCATATGAATAATTTTATCATAAAGTATGAAGCTGAATAAATTATCAGTAACAGCTGCAATTACCTCTAAAACTTTTTATAAATTTGAGTTAAAATCATCCCGTGAAAAAGGTTCTTTTGGCCGTGGCCGGATTTGATCCCAGCTCCGGAGCTGGTATTAGCCTAGACCTAAAAGTCTTCAGTCACTTTGGCCATTATGGTCTGGCGGTGATAACCTCGGTAACTGTCCAGAATTCCCGAAAAGTCTATGATTATCTAACTCTTCCGGCGGGTCTGGTCAGGGAAGAATACCGAAAGCTAAAACTTGATTTTAGAATTGATGGAATAAAAATCGGGATGCTCGGACACCCTAAAATAATCCCGGTTATCGAGGAGATAATTTCAGAGAACAGGCGCCGGCCGGTGGTGGTTGATCCGGTTTTGCGTTCATCTTCCGGTCACTGTTTTTTACCGGGAAAGGATGTAAGAAGATATTTAAGAGCAATAAAAGGCAAAATAACTTTAATTACCCCAAACATAGATGAAGCCGGGCTGATTGCCGGTCAAAATATAACCAATCTCAAAGAAATGGAAGAAGCTGCAAGGAAAATAAGTAAGCTAACCGAGTCCGCCTGTCTACTTAAGGGGGGGCACCTGAGAGATGAAGCTTATGACCTTCTTTACGATGGTTATCGTTTCACCCCCCTGAGAAAAAAGAAGCTGAGCTTAGAAGTTCATGGTACTGGCTGCTTTCTTTCCTCAACCATTCTTTGTTTTCTGGCTGAAGGTTTGCTTTTAACTGAAGCCTGCCAGAAGGCCTCAAAGCTAATCTCTCGTTTTATGAACTCTTCTGTCCTGATAAGCCAGCGCCGCTTATTTGATTTTTAACCCATAATCAAACTATCCCGGGTTAATGATCAATAAACTAAAGCTCCAAATTAAAGTCTTCCAAAAAAAAGATACCTGTAAGATCATTATCTTATTAATTTCGGGCACAGAAAACGTTATTTCTCTGGAATCAGTTGGCTGACCCTCACTTTTACTTTATTGACTGCCGCCTCAGAAAAGCTCCAGGGATGATAGAGATTATTAAGATAAAGGGAAATTTGGTCCTTGTAATGCGGACTGAGGAAATGCCCGGATTGACCCGAGGTTATGACTGCCAGAGAATTATCAAGGTCTGAGAGGTCAACGATTAACCGACAGGAAGGCCCCCCAGTTGTTCTCCAGCCCTCACTGCCAAAACTGGCTCTAACAGTGGTGGTATCTCCGACCATCGGGTATTGGCCGCAATTAAAAAAACTAAAAAACCATTTCTGCCCCAGAACATGCTGATACTTGAGACTATGCAATTTAGCCCAGTCCCATTTTTCCTTATTCCGACCAAACTTTTTCTTCAGCTCTTTTAGAGCATCCAGCAGGGCCTTTTCAATCATCTCGTTCCTCGTTTCCAGCTCTTTGGTATCGCTACGGTCAAACCACCGAGAATCTGGATTATCTATGATCCTTTCCAGGCCGGCTTCCTTGGCTCTAAAATATTCAGCAGTTCTTGGATAATAAAAACTTAAATCATCGCTAAAAGTAAGCTCCTGGAGCTTATCCCAGAAGACCTCAAAAATAGCCGGAGCCAGTCCGGCCGTTACTTCACCCGACCATTGCAGCAGTATTTTTCTGGCTTCCTCAGCTTCGGGTTTGGTCAGGGTGATTTCCCTCAAAACCTTTTTTACCCGCTCCGCCCTCCTGGAATAAATATCATTCTGAATGGCCATCAATGTCTCTATTGAGTGTTCTTTATGAGCTAAAATCAGCTCTTCAATCCTATCTTTTCTGTAGGGCGCCAGCCAATCAAAACCCAGAAAATGAGGATAACCCTCTGGCACGATGCTGCTATTGGCGGTTACGATGTACCCACCAGCCGGGTTGAATTGATTGGGTTTATCTTCTTCAGCCAGATAACCCGACCAGATACTATCCTCTCTCCAGCCAGGATAAGGATAGGCTGCTGTTTCTTTTCGTCTTACGGGGATTTTTCCGGAAAGATAATAACCTATGTTACCATCCACATCAGCATAGACAAAATTTTGTGAAGGATTTTCAAAAAGCCGTACACCTTCACAAAACTCTGCCCAGTTTCTGGCTTTATTGATAAGGTAAAGCCCCTCAAACGTCTTGTCCCCATCATAAATGGTCCAGCGCAAAGATATCGGCATTTCGCTGCTCAAGAGAAACGGATTGAGAAGAGGTCCTTCTTGAGTCCAGCGAATTTCCATGGTCTCAGGTCTCTTTTCTCCTCTCACTGAGATAATTTCTTTCCTGAAAGAAAAAGGCCTCCACTCTCCATTACGAAAATAAGATTCCTTACTCCAATCAACCTGCTCAACATAAAGGTCCTGAACATCGGCATAAGAATTTGTCACGCCCCAAGCTATTCTCTGATTATGTCCGATCACAACCAACGGTACCCCAGGAATGGTTACTCCGGCCACTTGATACTCTGGGCACTCCAGGCTAATTTCCATCCAAATAGGAGGAACAGTAATAGCCAGATGAGGGTCATTAGCCAAAAAAGGTTTTCCCGTCTTGGTAAGCTCGCCCGAGATCACCCAGTTATTAGAGCCCTGGCCTGAGCCCTGATTTAACCAGCCTAAATGCAAATAATCCAGTCTGATTTCAGGATCTGGAGGGAAATTAAGGCCCGGTTCCATCACTTCTAAGGCTTTGAGACCGGTTTTCTTGAACAAATTCATCCGGTCCACTTCTGAGGCCATATCAGCAGCCAGCTCCAGCGCCAGAAGATGCTTTACAGACAAACTATCTTCAATTCTCCAGGGCTCGGGTCTTAACCTCAGGAGCACAAACTCTGGAGGCCAGCTCCATTTGATGCTTTGGATAAAAGCATTTACTCCGGCAGCATAAGCCGCCAGCAATCGCTTCATCTCTTCCGGCAGTTTTTGATAGTCCCTCTCAACAGCTAAGGGGAATCCAAGGACCCGGGTCCTAACGTCATATTTCAAGGCAGGCTTTCCCAGAATCTCCGCCAGGCGGCCCTGAGACATTCTTCTTATTAATTCCATCTGCCATAATCTCTGTTCAGCCTGGATATAGCCTACGGCCATAAAAAGGTCTTGTTCATTTCCGGCTTTGATATGAGGAACTCCCCATCTATCCCAGGTGACTTTTACTGGAGACTCCAGCCCGGGGAGCTGGACAGTGCCTTTCTTTGAAGGAAGCGAAGAGCGGAAGGTAACATAGAAAAAAATGGATGCACCCAGAAGAAGAAAGATAATAATCAGAATTAAGAACTTCAGAATTCTTAATAATTTCATCCCTCACTCCTTGTGCCCACCCGGGGTTTGGTCATTTCCTCTGCCGATTTTACGACGAGCTTATCCGCTTTTTTCAAAATAACTTCTGGCAATTGGATTCCCTGTTTTTTGGCAGCTTCTGGATTAACGTAAAATCTAACCCGGTCAATATACTGAAAAGGAATCCGGGATGGGCTTTCGCCATTTTTAACTCTGATGACCAGCTCGGCCGTCTTCTGGCCTATATCTTCAAAACTGAAACCCAGGGAAGCACAGGCCCCCAGTTCTGCGGCCGAGGCGAAAGCAGCGAAAAGAGGTAGTTTGTTATCTTCGGTCAACTGACTTAAGAGTTCAAAATTGGCATTTATGGTGTTATCAGAAACAGGGAAAAGCGCCTGAACTTGTTCTCTGACCAGACTCTGGACACTCTGGACTATATCCTGGCCTCCAGAAATGGGCTGACTGATTATCTCCAGACCAAATTCAGATGCGGCTTCGGTCATCAGTTCCAGGTAATATTCAGAATTTATTTCAGAGGGAGTCCAGATGGTCCCCAACCTCTTGATTTTCGGGAAAGACTCATGAATCAACATCAGAACCTGGCGGATGGGAGCCGTAGAGCAGACGCCAGTTACTCTTGGCTCATGGTCAACTGCTGTTCTTCCGGCTCTAACCAGATAAGGATTGGCCACTGAGGAAAATATGATGGGAATATTTTCTGTGGCGATCAAGGCTGCTTGCAAAGCCGCTGTGGAGATTGGCACAAGAATCCTAGACTTTTCGGCCAAATCTCTGGCCAGCTCCGGCAGAAGGGCTATTTCCCCGCCACCTTTCCTGACCACAATTTCTATTTGTTCGCCGCTTTTCTGTTGGTAATCTTCAAGCCTCTTTTGCAGCGCCTGGAATACTTCATAAGATGTAGGTGAATCATAAGCCAGAAGTACACCTATAGAAAATCTTTCTGTGGTTCTTCTGGTTTCAATCACTTTTTTCTTACAACCAGCCAGAAACGGGCTCAAGCCCATTGCGGCCACTAATAACCATAATAAAAGACGATGTTTGTTGGTCAGTTTTCTCATCTTATAAATATTTTTTTGAAAATGATATTTTTTCCCAAGTATTCTCATCAACATTGCCTCCGCTGACCACGGCTACAATCTTTTTGGCTTCAAATAATTCGGGGAAAGAAAGCAAACCAGCTAGAGGCAGGGCTCCAGCTCCTTCCACCTTTTCCCCGTGCTTCCGGTAAATCAGCTTCATCGCTGAGATTATGGATTCCTCATCAACCGTTAAAACCCGGTCAACGTACCTGCGGATTAGATCAAAAGTGATGGCTCCTTCTTCCAGGCCGCCCGCTACGGCATCAGCAATGGTTGGCTTTTCAGGAAAGTCATTGCTCAGATAACCAAGAGAAAGGGAATGATTGATAAAAGCAGAATTTTCTGGTTCAATTCCCGTAACTTTTATGCCTGGCTTCTTTTCCTTGAGATAAACCGCTATCCCCGAAATCAACCCGCCTCCACCCACCGGCACAATAACTTCATCAACGTCCGGGAAAGCAGTCATAATTTCTAAACCACAGGTTCCCTGACCAGCGATTACCTCCTCATCATTATAAGGCGAAACGAAAACCTTACCAGCCTCCTCGGCTTCCTGGCGGGCCCTGGCTTCGGCTAATTCACAGGAACCGGGAACCAAGACCAGAGTAGCTTCACTCATCTCCAGCTTCTTTCTCTTAACCTCAGAAATGGAAGATGGTATGAAGAGCGCTAATTTTAACCCTTCTCTATGACAAACATAGGCAGTGGCCAGTCCATGGTTGCCTGTAGAGGCAGCTGCAACTCCTTGCTCTCGGCAGTCGCTCAAATGAGCCAAAATTTTATTGGCTGTGCCTCTTATCTTAAAGGAGCCAGTTGGCTGATGATTCTCCCACTTAAAAAATATTCTGGCCTTAAGTTCAATTGATAACTCTGAAGATTCCTGGAGCTCGGTCAATCGGGCATAAGACCTTATCCTGGTACTGGCGTTTTCAACCTGAGCAACGAGCGAATTGTTCATCAGCTTTCTATCTTTCTATTCTCTTATAACATATCACTGAAATTTGACTCAAGATTATTCTTTACTTATAGCCTTAACTCGGGATAAAATTTTTAATAAGAAAAGAACAACATAATTCATGAATTCCAGAATGAAAACAGGTAAACCAGAAACCAATCAGCCATTTAAGGGCTATATTCAGGTATATACCGGAAACGGCAAAGGAAAAACCACGGCCGCCCTGGGATTAGCCTTTAGAGCTGCAGGCTATGGCTTCAAAACGTATTTCGGGCAGTTTCTCAAGGGCCAACCCTGCGGCGAAATCCTGGCCGCCCAGAAGCTTTCACCCCTGATAACTTTTGAACAATTTGGAAGGAAGAAATTCATCAAGGTCACCGAAGATTTTGAGGAAGAAGATTACCGTCTGGCTGCAGCCGGTTTGAAACGATGCCGAAAAGCGATGCTCAGTGGCCAGTACCGGATTATAGTGCTGGATGAGATCAATGTGGCTCTTAATCTCGGACTGATCAGAGAAGAAGAGATTCATAAATTCTTGGACAAAAAACCAGAAGAGGTGGAGATAATCCTGACAGGAAGGTATGCACCCGAATCAATAATCCAGAGAGCTGACCTGGTCACCGAAATGGTCTGCAACAAACATTATTATGAAAAAGGCGTCAGGGCTAGAAAGGGGATTGAAAAATAAGCTGGGAGAAACCTTAAAGGTTCAAGGAGACCACAGACTATTCTCCCGGCATCTTCAGGAGTGTAAGAATCTAAGTCACTTTGAATTAATTCTAATAAAATAACTAGTGAAAAATTGAATCCGGTAAAAAGCGCTTTCCTTTGGCCTCAAATTCTATTATCTTAATTCTAAGGACCTGATTCTTATGGGTAAAGGAATGAAAGCAATAATTAAATGAAGCTGACTCGCGAGAGATTCCAACAATTAGTAGAAGAAGCTATGAAGAACATCCCTAAAAAATATCTTCGGAAGATAAATAACGTGGCCATTTTGGTTGAAGATTTTCCACCTCCCGGGCAGAATTTGCTCGGTCTTTATCACGGAGTTCCCTTAAAATATCGCGGGTCTTATTATGGCAATGTGCCGCCAGATGTCATTGTGCTTTATAAAGAGCCCATTGAAAACCTCTGCCGGAGCGAAGAAGAAATTAGAGAAAGGATTGAAGAAGTGCTGCTCCATGAAGTCGGGCATTATTTTGGGATGGATGAAAAGGAGCTGAGGGATATTGAAGCGCTCAGAATGACAAGAGAAAGGAAGCATTAAATTAAAAAGGGAAAGGAAAGTTCCTAACCTGATAAAAATATTAATAGCAAAAATATGGAGGAATAAATAAATGGAAAAAAAATTTAAGGGAATTTTTGCGGCCCTGACTACCCCATTTTCCAACGGTCAAATCGCAGTGGATAAATTTCGGGAAAACATTGAGAAATTCAACCAGACCGGTCTGGCTGGCTACATCATCATGGGTTCTACTGGAGAGGCACCGTTCGTGGATGATGATGAGGCAGAAATCCTGGTCAGAGAAGCCAGAAAAGCCGCCAGCCCCGGAAAACACATCATCGCCGGCACCGGACGTGATTCAGCCGAATGGACCGTTAAATTAACTAATCGCCTGGCGGAGGCTGGGGCTCAGGCGGCACTCATCAAGCCGCCTTATTATTACAAAAGCCGCATGAACTACGAAGCCCTTAAGGCTTATTATTCAGAAGTGGCCGACCGGGCAAAGATTCCGGTCATTATGTACAACATCCCTCAGAACACTCAGGTCTGGCTGCCTTTAGAGCTGGTGGTGGAACTATCAAGGCATCAAAATATCATCGGGCTCAAGGAAAGCGGCGGCAGCCTGGCTTATCTCAGCGAGGTGTGCAGCAAAGTTCCGGCTGATTTTCACTATTTTACCGGTTCGGCCAGCATACTTTATTCGGCGCTGGATATGGGAGCCTGTGGAGCCATTCTGGCCCTGGCCAACGTGGCGCCTGAACACTGCGTTAAGCTGTATGAACTGTTTACGGCCGGGAAAAAAGAAGAAGCCAAAGAACTTCAGTACAAACTAATTCCCTTAAACCGGACCCTGACGGAAACCTATGGTATCCCAGCCATAAAATATGCCCTGGACCGCCGCGGCTTTTACGGCGGACCTTGCCGCACTCCCCTTCTCCCCTTGGATGAAAAAGCTCAAAGTCAGATAGAGCTCCTATTAAGAGAATTAAACGTTATTGATTAAGTTCTATCTGCGAACAAATCGGAATGACAGATTTATCTTAGGTCATAAAAACTGCTTCATAATAATCAATAAATCAAGATTAAAATCGGCTTTTAAACACGCTCATAACAATTTTTAGAGTGAATAAAAGCTGATTTATTTCAGTAAAAGTTGGGTCATATTATCTTATTTGCACTCTAAACTCTTTTAAGATGGCATATAAAGCCAATTTCTGGCTGGAAAAAATGACCTAAATTATTTATATACAAATAGATACCATGGTCCGACCCCATTGACTTCCTCCCTTACCCCATTGACTTCCTCCCCATTGACTTCCTCATTGACTTAAACGCCATTGACTTACCATACTGAAGCTGCTATGTTAAGGTATATCAAATTAACAGGGGGTTAAAAATGATTGAACATATTAAAAAACAAGATGAAAAAGATAAAGAAGCACGGGAAACAGTCTTTGTAGACAGATTCACTAACGGCATTTTAGACCCTTCTGAGCCAATGCTCGGCCCAGTTAAAGACGGCGGCCATATCTTGGCCAATACTGCCCCGGGCTGCTGGGGTCCGATGATAACCCCAGAAATTCGTGGCGGCCATGAAGTAACTATTCCAGTGGCAGTTGAAGGTGCCGAACCCGGGCAGGCCATTGCCATTCATATCGAAGATATTACCGTTACTTCTCTTGCTACTGCCTCAGGCAATGACCGAGCTATTGAAGGCAGATTTCTGGGTGACCCCTACGTTGCCGGAAAATGCCCGCAATGCGGGACTCTTTACCCCAAAACAGTGATAAAGGGCATTGGCCCTCAGGCTGTCCGCTGCGCTAACTGTGGCGCCGAGGCTTCTCCTTTTACCTTTACCA
>Ga0078972_1008208_pt1 | contig 22143 bp, 17 predicted proteins | sample YelNatPaOPGAMG01_FD_67568 | JGI IMG/M metagenome (GOLD analysis project Ga0078972, IMG submission 67568) | Hot spring thermophilic microbial communities from Obsidian Pool, Yellowstone National Park, USA - OP-RAMG-01 (SPADES assembly) (version 2) | ecosystem: Environmental > Aquatic > Thermal...
GGTTCTACGATGCCACGCGCCCGCGCGAGGTCCAGGGCTGGACCGAAATCATGTGCCCCCACGGCGGCAGCCATCCCTACGCCGACGCGTGGTGGCCCGACGCTCACATCATCGGCTATGAGCACGCCTTCACCAATCAGGCGTACGACATACTCCGCGTGCTGGCCGGCCAGGAACCGACCGTTCCTCTGCCTGATTTCAACGACGCTTATCAGACACAGCGCGTGCTCGAGGCGGTGATGATCTCTGCGCAGGAACGCCGCCCGGTGAAGCTCTCGGAAGTGAAATAGCGGGTAACGCCCGCCTCTCAACGGCCGTGCCGCGGCCGATGCGCACGCAGTGCGACTGCGCGCCCGCGCCGCAGGAAATCTGCGACGGGGCAGTCAGCCGTCAGGGCTTGGTCTGCGCCGAGGCAGCGCGCATGTCGCGTATGCGGATGGCACCGAATATCAGGATCAGCACTATCGACAGCGGCGCCACGTAGCGGAATGAAATGAGACCGCCTTTGTTTTCGGCGGGATTAAGTATGCCGGCCGCACGGTCCCTGGCCTCGATGGCCGAACGCAACGCCCCCGATGCCGTTGCGGCGTCGCCCCGCGGGCCGTTGCCTATAGCCGCCCGCAAGGCGTTGGCCGTATCCGGCTCCGGCAGACTGCCGGTTTCCTGGAACTTCTTCAGAACCTGCTGTATCTGCCGCCGGGCTGCGCCGGCTTCGGCGGCCCGAAGCTTGTCGAGCCTGCTGTCGCCGAGGGAGGCTATCCAGTCGGCGTAAGCCCCATCCACGGCCTGGAGCACCGCCACCGTTTCCTGCTGACGGTCTATCGTGCGTCCGTCAACCGTCACCTTGCGCACCAGTTCGCGATGGAGATACTTGTCGGCGATGCGTCCCATCTGCGGAGTGGTTACGAGATTGACAAACAGCCCGCCTATGCCCCCCAGCATGGCCAGCGCCATCGCGCCGCCGCGGGGCACGCGTTCGGCCGCTGTGCCCAGCATGGTGGGCCAGAAATAGCACACCCCCAGCGCAAACACCGTTGCCGCCGCGCCGGCCGTAAAGGCGCTGCCGCCGGCGAAACTCAGACACACCAGCCCCGCTCCCGCCACTACGGCCGAAAGCAGCAGCGTGTTGATGTTGCCCAGAGTGTTGACTATCGGGCCCGCGAAGTAGCGCAGAACCGCCATCAGGCCCGTTATCCACACCAGCACCAGTATTCCCGGCACGCCGCCGGCCTCCAGTACCGGCGAAACCCACCCCATCGGTCCCAGCTCCAGCGATGCCGTGAGCATCATGCAGAAAAGCAGCACGAGGAACAGCGGCCGGCTGAGCGATTCCCTGACCATCTCGCCCCCCGACACGCCCGCCTGCACGCGCTCGGTCGGCGGGAACTTCTCGCCGATGAACAGCAGCGCATACGCCGCCGTCGGCGGCAGAACCAGCGCCAGTTTCCACTGCCACCCCAGACCGAGTTTTGTGAACAGATATGCCAGGAGGCCGCCGATGACTATGCCCCCGGGAAACCACATGTGAAACTGGTTGAGTTTCTCCGTCTTGCTCTGCGGATAGATGGTGGCGATCAGCGGGTTGCACGCCGCCTCGATGGAACCCGCTCCGAAAGCGTGCAGCGCCCCGCCCGCAAACAGCGTCCAGAACCCGCCGGCAAACACCAGCAGCAGCGCCCCGGCCGTGTGACAGGCAAACGCCAGAGCGATTATCGAACGCATCCCCAGCGCATCGCACAGCGGCCCGAGCAGGATTATCGCCAGCGTAAAGCCCCACCCCGTGCCGCGGATCCAGCCGATCTGCTCGTTGGTGAGGATGAACTGTTCCTTGAGCGCCGGAATGACGTCGGCCATCAGGGCGAACATCATCGACGACGCCGTCAACGCCACGCAGCTGCCCACGAAAAGCCGGCGCGCGTGTGCCTGACCCACCGGCGAAGCCAGATTCTCAGCCATGTTGGCCCCTTCCCTGTCTGGAAAGAACCTCCGCCCGCGCAACCGCCGCTCACTTCTTAACGCCCATCAGATGTTCCAGCACCAGGCGCTCCAGACCCTCGTAGTCGCGGTCCTTTATGAGTTGCGCCTCGGCCTTGCGGTCGAAAGTCCGCACCTTTTCCACCAGCAGTTCGAAGAACCGCTTGCTGTTGGCCAGATGCTGCGTGCTCTTTTCAAGCGTGGTCGTGCGCATGGCCTTCACGTCAAGCCCCACGAACGCCCCCGTGGCAGCGTAGTTGCCTTCTTCCAGCACGCGCACCTGATTCCACGCATCGCGCAGATTGGCTGCCGCAAAACTCTTGTCCTCGTCGAATTTCAATCCGTTCTGGTCGTTCAGATGCACGCTCCACAGCTTCTTGTGGTACAGCGCAAAGGCCATCTCGTCCGACGGATCCAGACCCGCCAGCTTGGCGTGCGCCGTCTCGATCAGCCCGCCCACGCGCGCCGGATCGTCAGAAGCATAAGCCATGGCGATGGCGTGACCGATCGTGGGAACGTACGCCGCGTCCATGGGCTCGTTCGGCTTGGGCTCGATGGCGATGCGTATCTTCCGGTTGTGCGCCAGAATCCTGTTTATCGCCGTCATCAGCCACTCGTGCGCCCGCCGGGCGTTCTTCGACTCGCGGATGTACGTCCCCTCGCGCGCCAGCCACAGCACCATCAGGTCGCATCCCAGCGCGTCGGCTATGTCGGCTGCCAGCAGCGACCGGTCGATGGCGTACTGCCGGCATTTCGGATCGTTCGACGTGAAAGCCCCGTCGATGGTCTTGTCGCTCTCCCACAACCGCGGCGCAACGAACTCCGCCACCAGCCCCTCGTTCTTCAGCACCTTTCCCAGCTCGCGCGCCTCTTTCACCGACACCGCAGCCGGTTGATTGTCCAGATTCTCCACGGCGTCGTCATCGTGAAACTGCACGCCTTCGAATCCCAGCTTGCGGTAGAAGGCGAGCTTCTCCGCGAATGTCAGCGATTTGCGCACCGCCGGCCCGAACGGGTCGGCTCCCGAATGAATGTTCCACGGTCCGAACGAAAAACGGTATGCGGCGGATCTGGCCATGGCATCCTCCTTCGCTGAACTGACACGCACCCGAACGACAGCGCGCAAGTGTATTTACCGGCCCGTCACATGCAAGCGCCGGCCCCCGGCCGCGCGGACTGCCGCGCCTTGCGGCACTGAGCATCAGGCCGCTGGCGCGGGTAGAATCAGCGTCATGTCCAGTGGACTGATCGAACTGATGGCCAGGCTCCCGCGGGCGAAGATCGTGCTCGTCGGCGACCTCATGCTCGACCGCTACGTCTTCGGCAGCGCCCAGCGCATGAGCCCGGAGGCCCCCGTGCCCGTGCTGCATTTCGAACATGAGGAATACCGTCTGGGCGGCGCGGGCAGCGTTCTGGCCGACCTCGCCGCCCTCGGGGCGGCCGTGCGCCTTGTCGGCATCGTCGGCGCCGACCCGACCGGTGCGGAAGTGCGCCGCCGCGTGCGCGAATGCGGTGCCGACGACCGCGGGTTGATGGAGGTCGCCGCCCGTCCCACCGTAACCAAGGTGCGCCTGCTCGGCTCCTCGCAGGACCGCACGCCCCAGCAGATGCTGCGCCTGGATATAGAGAATACCGCGCCCATCGACGCAGCGCTGGAAAAGGAGGTCGTCCGGTGCATCGAACAGGCGCTCGACGGGGCCGACCTGCTGTGCCTCGAGGACTACAACAAGGGCCTGCTCACCCCCGCCGTGTGCCGGTCGGCTATCGACATGGCGCGATCGCGCGGCCTGCCCGTGATCATCGACCCGGCATACCTGTCCGACTACGACAAGTACCGCGGCGCCACTGCCATGAAACTCAACCGCGTCGAGGCCGAACGCGCCACCGCGCTGCCCGTGCGCAGGCCGGAACACCACGACCCGGCCGCCCGGCGTATTCTTCAGATGCTCGCTCTGGAGGCGGTGATAATCACCCTCAACGAGGAGGGCTGTTATCTGGCCACGCGCGACGGGCAGGGCCGCTGGCTGCGCACGCGCAAACGCCAGGTCGCCGATGCCACCGGCGCCGGCGACATGATGCTCGCCATGCTGTGCATGGCCCGCGCTGCCGGCGCATCATGGGCCGATGCGGCGGCCCTCGGCAATACCGCCGCCGGGCTGGAGGTCGAAAGGCTCGGATGCGTCCCCGTAACGCCCGCCGAAATAATACAGGACCTCATGCTCGAATCCCGCCAGCGCCTGGGAAAACGCCGCGACCTCCAGCAGCTTCTGGTTGAACTCCAGCGCCACCGCGCTCTGGGCCGGAAGATCGTTTTCACCAACGGCTGCTTCGACATCATCCATCTCGGCCACGTGGAATACTTCCGCTTCGCCAAACGCCAGGGCGACATACTCGTCGTCGCCGTCAACACCGACAGCAGCATCCGCCGCCTCAAGGGCCCCAGACGGCCCATCATCGCCGAACACGACCGCGTGTCGGTGCTGGAGGAACTGGAAAGCATCGACTACGTGATACTCTTCGACGACGACACCCCCATACCCCTCCTCGAGGCCATCCGCCCCGATGTGCTCGTGAAAGGCGCCGACTATACCAAGGAACAGGTCGTCGGCTGGGAAGTCGTCGAGCGCTATGGCGGGCGGGTGGCTCTGGCGCCCCTTGTTGACGGGCGCAGCACCACCACCGTCATACAGAAGATTCTCGAAGCCTACACATGATGAGGCGCTGCCGGCCGCCCCGACTGTGCCGCGCCCGTGCCCCTCAGTATTCGCGTTTCGGGAACAGTTCCTCGGCGGTCTCGCCGGCCGGACCGGTTATCGTCTTTATCCTGTATGCCTGTTCGCGATCTTGCTCCACGTGCACCCACTTGTGCTCCGGCCCCGGACGCTTGACCAGAATGTTCCGCTCTTCCAGCGTGTGGCGCTCGTTGTAGAACTTGCCCCGGTTGGCCGGATCGTTGTAGAAGTCGTTGAGTATCTTCTGCGCCCGCGCGTCGAACTTCTCGAGGTATCCCACGAACGGCTCGCCGGTGCCTATGCGGAATACATGTGCCCGCACGGCCTGGCGCCCGTTGTGGTCGAAGGGAGGCACCTTCTGCCAGTCGTCGGCAAACCACGTCTTTCCGTCATCGTCGCTGTAATACACCCTGTAACCGCTCGACGGACCTGATTCCTGCGACGACCTGTTCCATACGATCACGATGACGGCCAGCACGATCACTATCGCCGTCACGGCTGTGGTTATGCGGGGATTGTTGTTGAGCCATTCGCGGATGTTCACGGTCGCCTCCTGAGCGGTTATCACCGTCCTGTGATGACGAATTGCCGGTTGAAATGGCTTTCAGCGCACCTGTTGTACGTGAATACTACGTCCGCGGATAATCTGCCGCAAGGAGATCGCCCATGCCCACGCGCGCCCGCATAGCCACCATCGCCCAGAACGGACGTTTTCACCCGACCATCGACGGCAACCGCCAGTACGTGCTTCACCTGCTCGATGAAGCGCTCAATCAGCATCCCGATCTGGTGTGTCTTCCCGAAGCGTTCACGCTTCCCGGCGTGCGCGGACTTACGCTTCAGCAGCGCGCCGAACCCGTCCCCGGACCCACCGCCGACGCCGTCGCGCGCCGCGCGCGCGATCACCGCTGCTATGTGGTCTGTCCCCTCAAACGCGCCCGCGACGGCCGGATATACAACTCAGCCGTGATCATCGGCCGCGACGGCGCCATCTGCGGCATCTACGACAAGGCCTGTCCGGTCACCAGCACCCATGATTACACGGTTCTTGAGGACGGCGTGACTCCCGGCGGGAAGATACCCTTTTTCGACCTCGATTTCGGGCGCATCGGCGTGCAGATATGCTTCGACCTGGGTTTCGCGGAAAACTGGGCCGCCCTGGCGGAGAGCGGCGCGCGCATGGTTCTCTGGCCCAGCGCCTACGACGGCGGTTTCCCCCTGTGGGCGTTCGCCTACATCCATCATTACTGGGTCGTCTCATCCGTGCGCACGGGCCGGTCGCGCATCATCGACCCCTGCGGACAGATCATGTGCGAAACCAATTCCGATTTCCCCGTGGCCATCCGCGACATCAATCTCGACTTCGCCGTGTGCCATCTGGACTTCAACTACCGCATTCCGCAGCAGATACTCGCCAAATACGCCGGGCGCGTGGATGTACGCCGCCACGAACCCGGCTGCTCGCATTTCGTAGTCGAGCCGATCGACCCGGCCCTCACCGTCGCGTCGCTTCAGAAGGAATTCGGCTTCGAAACCACGCAGCAGTATCACGACCGCCATCGCGAGGTTTACCGCCGGCTCCGCGAAGGTCTGGCGCCCGAGCCGCAGAACGCGCTCCACGGCCGGCGGCCGCAATACGGCTGATATGCCGCGCTATTCGTATCGCAGCGCCTCGATGGGATCGAGCCGCGCCGCCCGCCACGCCGGGTAGTAACCGAAAAACACCCCCACCGCCGCCGAGAATGCCAGCGCCAGCGCTACCGATTCCACCTGCACCAGCGTCGGGAACTGGTTGCTCAGCGAACCGATCAACCGCGCGCCGCCCACGCCCAGCGCCACCCCGAGCAGTCCGCCCACGCCGGACATTATCAGCGCCTCGATGAGGAACTGCCGCAGGATGTCGCGGTCGCGCGCGCCGATCGCCTTGCGGATGCCGATCTCGCGCGTGCGCTCCGTCACCGATACCAGCATGATGTTCATGATGCCGATGCCGCCCACCAGCAGGCTTATGCCGGCTATGGAACCGAGCAGCACCGTGAACGTCCGGCTCGATTCGGTGAACGCCGCCAGCATCTCGGCCTGATTGCGTATGTTCACGTCGTCGGGCATCCCCTCCTGTATGCGGTGCCGCCGCCGCAGCAGCGCCAGGATATCGTTCTGCACGCGGCTGATGTCCGCGTCCTCATTGACCTGCACGTTTATCTCACGCACATAGTCCACGCCGAAAAGCTGTTTCATCGCCGTCGTCAGCGGAATGATCACCTGATCATCCGGGTTGAACCATCCCTGATCCCCCTTGGGCTTGAGCACTCCCAGCACGCGGAAGTTGATGCCCCGGATCTTGATCGTCTTGCCGACCGGGTCCTCCACGCCGAACAGGTCCGTCGCCGTCTGCGGACCCAGCACCGCCACGCGCGCCGACGCGTCCACCATCGCCTCGGTGAACGCTTCGCCGGCGTCGATCTCGAAACTGCGCATCGGCAGGTACGTCACCGTCGTTCCCGTCACCATCGTCCGCGTGTTCCGCGACATGTATTTCACCTGCACCGACGACCCCACCGCCGGCGCCACCTGCTTCACCCCCTCCACCTCGCGCACTATCGCCAGCGCATCGTCCACCGTCAGATTCTGCTGCGTGCCCGACATCACCCCCATGAAACCGCGCTGTCCCGGCCGGATGGTCAGCAGATTCGTCCCCAGCGCCGTCAGCCGCGACAGTATCTGCTGCCGCGCCCCGGCCCCGATCGCCAGCATGGCTATCACCGCCCCCACCCCGATGATCACTCCCAGCATCGCCAGTATCGACCGCAGCTTGTTGGCCGCCAGGCTCCGCAGCGCCACCTTCAGAATCATCCACAGCAGCATGGTCAGCGCACCTCCGCCGGTGCCGCAACCGCCGGCGGCGCCGTCACGCGTCCGTCCACCAGATAGATCTCGCGCTGGCAGTGCGCCGCCACGTTCGCATCGTGCGTCACGATGATGATCGTCCGCCCCGCGGCGTTGAGCGACTTGAACAGCGCCAGTATCTCCTCGCCGGTGCGGCTGTCCAGATTGCCCGTGGGCTCGTCGGCCAGAATTATCGCCGGGTCCGTCACCAGCGCCCGCGCGATCGCCACGCGCTGCCGCTGTCCACCCGAAAGCTGCGCCGGCTCGTGTTTCATGCGCTCGGCAAGCCCCACCATCTCCAGCGCCGCCATCGCCCTCTGACGCGCATCGCGCCGCGCGGCATAGTGCAGCGGCAGCGCCACGTTCTCCAGCGCGCTCATCCGCGGCAGCAGATTGAACGTCTGAAACACAAAACCTATCCGCCGGTTGCGTATCTCCGCCAGCCGGTCCGACGACAGCCGCGACACCTCCTCTCCGGCCAGCCGGTATTCGCCCGCGTCCGGACGGTCCAGACATCCCAGTATGTTCATCAGCGTGGACTTGCCCGACCCCGACGGCCCGCGTATCGCCACCATCTCGCCCCTCTCCACCTTCAGCGACACATGATCCAGCGCGCGCACCGTCTGCCCGCCCAGAACGTATGTCTTCACCAGGTCTCTGGCGTCGATCATCGCTACCTCGGACGCGGCATCATCATCCCGCCCATCGGCGGCCGCGGCATCCCGCCCGCCCGCCATCTGCTCTCCGCCTCCGTCCGCGGCACCACAACCACCTCGCCGGCCGTCAGACCCTCCACTATCTCCCAGCGGCTGCCGTCGTTCATGCCCACCTTGACCGGCCGCTCCTCGGTCGTGCCGTCGCCGCGCTGCACCGTAACCACCAGCTGCCCCTGTCGCCGGCTCACCGCCTGCGTCGGCACCAGCAGCACGTCCTTGCGCTCGGCGCAGATGATCTGAACGTTCGCCGTCATCTCCGGCTTCAGAAGATTCCGGTTGTCGCTGGTTACCTCTATCTTCACCTCGAACGTCACCACGTTCGAAACATTCACCCCGCGCGTCGCTATCCGCACCACCTTCCCCCGGAACTGCACGCCCGGATGGGCGTCCACCGTTATCCGCACCGGCTGCTCCAGCGCCACCTGCCCGATGTCGCTTTCGTCCACCGCCGCCAGCACGAAAATCCGCGACAGATCCGACAGCGTCAGTATCGTCGTCCCTCCGCCCACGTTGGTTATCCCCGAGGAGATTATCTGCCCCGTCTGCACGTTCCGCGCCGCCACCACGCCGTCCATCGGCGCCACCACCTTCGTGTCGTCCAGCCGACGCTGCGCGTTCTCCACGGCGATCGCGTCGGCGGCCACGGCCGCCTCCGCCAGCTTCACGTCCTGCCGCTTCAGTTCCAGTGCCAGCTCCTGTATCTCCAGCTCCTGCTGCTGAATCCGCACCGCTATGAGATCCGCTTCGGCCTGCACGGCCGCCGCCATCGCCGTGTCGTAGTCCTCCTGGCTGGCGAGGTTCTGATCCAGCAGCTCCTTGCGCCGGGCGGCCTTGGTGGCGGCGTCGCGCGCTTTCACCTCCGCCGCCTTCAGCGCCGCCGCCACCCGCTGCCGCGATGTCGCCAGATTCCGCTCGGCGATCAGCAGATTCTGTCTGGCCTGTTCGAGTTTCGCCCTCGACTGATCCAGCGCCACCTTCGCCAGCCGCAGCCCCCGCTGCTCGTCCACAGGGTCCAGTTCCACCAGCAGATCCCCCTTCGAAACCCTGTCGCTCACGTCGAACGGCAACTTGATTATCTCCCCGCTCGCCTTGCACTTGATGTCCACATCCAGGTTGGAGACAACCCGGCCCGTGCTGGATACGCTGTGCACCAGCGTTCCCGGCGTCACCGTCACCGTCATCGCCTTCGCCGCCGCGGCGCTGCTGCCGGTTGTCTTCCGCCCGAAATACAGCCACGCCCCCGCGCCCAGCGCGCCGATGATCACCAGAACCGTCAGCGTCCGCATGACGACTCCCTCCGCGTGCGCCGGCCGCGCCAGGCGGCCCGCTCGCGCGGTCCGAAAAGCGACCGCAGAATGTCCATCGCCCGCATCACCGCGCCACGTTCCTCCACGCTCAGCGCTTCCAGAGATGCCGCCAGCTGCTTCTGCGCCGCACGCCGCACCGCCTCCAGAACCGCCCGCCCGGGCCCGCTCAGCGCCAGCACCAGCCGCCGCCGGTCCGCCGGATGGCTCGTGCGCTGCACCAGCCCGCGCGCCAGCAGCCCGTCGATCAGCCGCGACACCGCCGGCAGCCCCAGTCCCAGATGATCCGCCAGTTCCGAAAGCGAGGAGCCGCTGTGGTGATGCAGAAACACCAGACAGCGGAACTGCCCCACGGAAAGGCCGCCCGCGTGCATCCGCCGCATGTGCATCACGAGCGTCCGCATCACCGCCGGAACCACCTCCAGCAGCACGCGGGCGCACCGCCGGCACGATGTTGACTCATCAGTTGCCACAGGCAATGGTTGACTGCGTTAACTATATCCGCGCCGCCGGCGTTTTCAACATCGCCCCCGTGGCTTTCCCGCGCCGGCCGGCGCCTCATGTCCCCGCCCACATGCCGCCTGTCTCGCGCACCACTATCCGGCGCGACTCGGGCCCCGCGGCCTCCAGCAGCCGCTCCAGCGGCTCCCCGGGCGGCTCGTGCGACAGTATGAACGTGCTGTGATGTACCGGCAGCAACGCCCCCGCCCGCAGTGCGCAGGTCATCTGCCAGACCTGTTCCGGCGTGGCATGCGCCTGGATATACGGGTCGTACGCGCTTATCGAAAAAACCGCCAGATCCACGCCGCGCAACTCCGCTCCCGGCTCGTACATCGCCGTGTCGCCCGCGTGAAACACGCGCCGCCGGCCGGATTCGATCAGAAACCCGCAATATCCCCGGTGCCGGTCGAAAAACACCCTGGCGCCCCAGTGACGCACGGGTTTGGCCGTCACCCGCACCCCGCCGATGTCCTCCGACTGCTCCCAGCGCATCTCCCGCACGTCCCGGAAACCTGCCCCGCGCACCAGATCGCCGTTGCCCTCGGCCACCAGCACCGGCACATCCTTCGGCAGCCGCCACAGGCTCGGGCAGTCCAGATGGTCGAAATGAGCGTGCGTTATCAGGATCGCATCCAGCCGCGGCAGTTGCCCGATGCTCAGCGCCGGCTCCACCAGCCGTCCCACGCCCAGCGTCAGCAGCCCCGCCCCCAGACCTATCCGCCGCGAAAACACCGGGTCTATCAGCAGCGTCCGCCCGCCCGTGCGCAGCAGCACCGTCCCGTGTCCGACCCACACCGCCGCCAGCTCGTGCCCCTCCCAGCGGCGCAAATCAGGCCGCAGCGGCGCCGGCGCGGCATGGTGCAGCCGGTCCAGCCACCGGAAACGCCCCCGTCCGCGCCCCAGTCTGTCGGCGATGCGGAGCACCAGTCCGCCGCCCTTGACCATGTCCGCAAAACCGCGCCAACTCACTCTATCTCCAGCCCCACTGGATAATGATCGCTGGCGAACCGCGCCAGTCTGTCCTGCTCTATCCACGCGCTCCGCAGACGCTCCCGCGGATAACCGAATGTGAATATATAGTCGATCCGCTGTCCGGGATACTGCGTGGTGAACGTGTACGACCGCCCGGCCGTCTGTTCGCCCGCCACGACCGCCAGCGTGTCGGCGTAGCCCGCATCCAGCAGCATGCTCACCGCCCGACGCGGTATCATGCCGCCGTTGGCTTCCCACGCCTGGCGCGTCGCCGGCTGGCACAGTGCCGGGTCGATGTGCTGTATCGGCGAATTGGCGTTGAAATCGCCGGCCAGTATGTGCGGGCGGCCCTCCCGCCGATAGCCGCCGAACGCCTCCAGAAGGTGCTCCATCTGCCGCACACGCACCAGCTCGTCGGCCTCGGTCGCCCGCGGATGAAAATGCACCGCGCCCACAATCCACTGTTCGCCGCCGCGCTGTTCGATGGTTGCCTCCACCAGACACGGCGGACCCTGACGCAGGGCGCCGTGATTCACGCTGCGCGCGATCGTCCAGCGGCTCAGTATCGCCGCCGCGTGCCGCCCGCTGCCCTGCGCGCGAATGTAATCCATGTCCAGACGACGCGACAGCCGCTCCAGCACCTCCTCATCGTCGGCCTCGATAAGCACCACGATGTCCGCGTTCTGCGCGGCGATTACCTCGGCTATCGGGTCAGCCCGGCCCACGCCCCCGTCAAGTATGTTGTAACTGACTATGCGCATGTTGCGTATGTATCGTCCCCGCTTCTGCTGTCATACGCAACGCCCCGGGGGCAGCCCCGGCGGGCTTCCGTGGGCCCAGCTTTTCTGCCGTCGCCGCCGCCCTTCGCCTGCGCCTCCGTGTTCCCGCCTCCTTCCTTCGTCATCCCCGCGCCCTTTTCGTCATCGCCGCCACCCTCCATCACCCCCGCCCCCATCGTCGTCACTTCGTCGGTCCCAGCGCCCACAGCGTTCGCTGCGCGGCCACGTATATCACCCCGTCGGCCACCACCGGCGTGCTGTCGATGAACGACCCCAGCTGCGCCGTGCACAGTATCTTCGGCTGCTTCCCGTGCGCCATTATCACAAACTCCTTGTGGTTGCCGAAATACACCTTGCCATCGGCCACCAGCGGCCCGCCCCACGTATCGGAGTCGAATTCGTGCACCCAGTAAGGTTTTCCCGTGTCCGCATCCAGACAGTGCATCTTGCCCGAAAGGTCCGTGATGTACACCAGTCCGTCGGCCACCGCCGCCGTCGCGATCGTCCGCTCCACTCCATCGTATGACCATATCTTCCCGCTGGCCGTGATGTCCCCCGTCTTCGTGGCGTCGATACAGTGCATCATGCCTCTGCCGCGCCCGTGCGCCGGGTCCTGCCCGACGGCCACATAGATGCGGTTGTTGTGGAAAACCGGCGTCGCGATCACCTCGCTGGGCCCCACATATGTGCCGTCGTTCTTATTGGGGCTGGTCTTCTTCCGCTTGTCGCCGGCCGTGTACACAATCGGTTTGCCGTCGCGCATCCGGTATTCCGGCGGATTGCAGTCATACCACCACACCTTCTTCAGCGTCACGGGGCTTTCCGGCACGCTCTTGAGTGCCTCGAAGGCATAGCACCAGCCGTCCCCGCCGCCCAGAAACACCAGCGTCCGGCCGTTGACTGTCGCCAGCGACGGCGAAGACCATTGCGCATGAAACTGTCGCGCGCTCAGCCCGCTGTCGCGCGCTATCAGCCTGCCCGTCCTCTTATCAAGCGCTATGAATGCCGGCGCGTCGGGCGCGGGAATCTTCTCGTGCGACTGATCGACGCCGTTGGATGTGGCGGTGTACAGCACGTCGCCGTGTATCAGCACCGAACAGCTCGCCGCATCGTGCGGTATCACCCCCGCCTGTGTTATGAGGTCGTATTTCCAGATGATATCCGCATCCGTCGGCTTCAGCTCCACGGGCGGTTTGTCCGGCCCGACCATGTACGCGCCCTCGTCCACGAACGGGCCGTCGTTGCCGTTGGCCTGGCCGTGCACATCCAGACACATCACGTGCGCGTCGCTGGTCACCACATACGCCCGGTCGCCTTCCACCGTCACCGACGAACACGTCCCCAGATGCTGCTGCGAGAAATGGAAGTGCTTCGGCAACCCGGTACGGTGCGGCGTCACCAGCTGCCACAGCAGCTTGCCAGTCGCCGCGTCGAAACATTTCACCAGTCCCCCTTTGGTGCGCTCGAAACGCGGATCCCCTATCGCCTGATCATCAGTCCCCAGAAACACGCGCCCGCCCGCCACGGTCGGGTTGCCGTACGACGCCGTTCCCGTGTACACCACCCAGCGCACGTTCTTCGCGGCGCTGAAGTCCATCTCGCCGTTGGTCTTGCGCACCGGCGGCACGACGCTGTCCACCAGGTTCTTCTCGTCCGAAACGTGGTTCCGCTCGGGCCGGCCGCCCCATTGCGGCCAGTCGCCCGCGCGCGTCGTTCCGATCAACGTCACAATGCATCCCGCGCAGCACAAACCGATGACGCGTATGTTGTTTCTCATGAAGTTCCGCTTCCGTTAAACGCGATATGCGCGCCCGCACACGCCGGCGCGCCTTTACCATATCTACGCCGCCGGCCGTCCGGCGCTTTCCCGCATTTGCGGCATGCCGTGCCCGTCGCCCGCCGGTTCCGGTGCGCACTTGGCAACCGTCCCGTGCCGCGTCAGAATCAAGTCCGGATGGATGCGATAACCCGCGACAGGCTTCTGGCCGTCCTCCGGCAGGTCGTCCTGTGGGCGCTGGCCGCGGCCGGGCTGTATCAGGCAAGCCGCCTCAGCTATCTGCTGTTCCATTGTCTGGCCGAGATATTCAGCGTCGTCATCGCCGCCGGCGTGTTCATCGTCGCCTGGAACAGCCGGCGCTTTCAGACCAGCGACTACCTCACCTTCATGGGCCTGGCATTTCTGTTCATCGCCGCCCTCGACACGCTGCACATGCTCTATTTCCGCGGCATGAACATCTTCGAACACGACGACGGCAATCGCGCCACGCAGTTGTGGCTTGCCGCCCGTTCGGTGCAGGCTCTCTCGTTCCTCATCGCGCCCGTGTATCTGCGCAGAACCGTGCGCCCGGCGCTCGTGCTGGCGGCGTACGCTCTGCTCACCGGCCTGCTGCTGCTGAGCATCTTCCACTGGGGCGTATTCCCGCGCTGTCTTGTCGAAGACCCGGCGCTCGGCACGCGGCTGACGACCTTCAAGATCGCCGCTGAATACCTCATCTGCGCCGCCCTCGTCGGAGCCACGGTGTTTCTCATAAGGCGCCGGCACAGGCTGGACCGTTATGTGCTGGCGCTGGTGCTCGGGTCTCTGGTGGTCACCATCGCTGCCGAACTGGCCTTTACCCTCTACGACCGCGTCAGCGGCGAATGGAACCTCATCGGGCACGCCCTGAAAATCGTGGCGTACTACCTCATGTACAAGGCGATCATCGAAACGGGCATAGCCCGCCCGTATCAGCTGATGTTCTGGGACCTGCGCCAGCGCGAGGATGAATTGCGCCACAGCGAAGAACGCTACCGCTCTCTGGTGGAACTCTCGCCCGAGGCCATAATCGTCCACCGCGACGGCCAGGTGCTTTACGCCAATCCGGCCGCCGCCAGGCTTCTGGCCGCCGCCAAGCCTGCTGATCTCATCGGCCGGAATCTTGCCGACTTCACCGATGACGCGCGCCGCGCCGTCTGCGCATGCGCCCGCGCGGATGCCGCGCCGCTTCAGCAGCCGCACGAGGGGCGCATCATGCGCCTCGACCGCACCGTCGTGGACGTGGCGTGCACGGCCGCACCCGCCGTATATGCCGGCACCCCGGCCGTGCAGGTCGTTCTTCAGGACATCACTCACCGCAAACAGGCCGAGGAAGCCCTTCGCAAAGCCAAGGCCGCCGCCGAGGAGGCCTCCTCCGCCAAGGATCGCTTTCTTGCCGTGCTCAGCCACGAACTGCGCAACCCCCTCAACCCCGTGCTGATGTCGGTCTCGGCGCTCCTCCGCCGCGACGACCTCGACGACGATACGCGCCGCATGCTCCAGAGCATCAGACGCAACGTGGAGATGGAAGTCCGTCTCATCGACGACCTGCTCGACGTTACCCGCATAGTCGCCGGCCGCATGCCCCTCGACCTGCGCGATGTGGACGTCCACGAAGTCCTCGCCGCCTCGCTGGAGGTCTGCCGCGGCGACATCGAGGCCCGCTCGCTGGCCGTGGGCGTTGTGCTCGAGGCCTCGGATCACCACGTCCGCGCCGATCAGGCACGGCTCGGACAGGTGTTCTGGAACCTCATCCGCAACGCGGTGAAATTCACGCCCCCCAACGGCCGCATCGGCATTCGCACGTTCAACAGCTCCCCGCCCGGACCATCGCCATCGCCGTCCGTTGCGCCGGGACCGTCCCGTATCGTGATCGAAGTATCGGATACGGGCATGGGCATAGAGCCCGATGCCCTGTCGCGCATCTTCAACGCCTTCGAACAGGCCGACGCCGCCGTCGCCCGGCGCTTCGGCGGGCTGGGCCTGGGGCTGACCATCGCCCGCGCCATCGTGGAGATGCACGGCGGAACCATAACCGCATCGAGCCCCGGTCCCGGGAAGGGCGCGACTTTCACCGTCGCTCTGCCCACGGTGCCGGCGCCTTCGCCATCGCCCCCGGCCGTCGTCTCCCCGCCGCCGCCCCTCGCTCGCCCGCTCTCCGTGCTCGTCGTCGAAGACCACGAGGACACGCTCCGCCTGATCGTCCGCCTGCTTCAGGAAGCAGGCCATGACGTCGCCGCCGCCGGTGACGTCCGCAGCGCCCTGGCGGCCGCCCGCGACCGCTCCTTCGACCTGGTGATCAGCGACGTAGGGCTGCCCGACGGCAGCGGGCTTGACCTGATGCGGCAACTGAAAAACCGTCAGCCCTCCATCCGGGGCATATGCGTTACCGGCTTCGGCAGCGAGCAGGATATCCGCGGCAGCATCGAAGCCGGCTTCGTTGAGCACATTACCAAGCCGGTGGATTTCGATTCGCTGCTGGCGGCCATCGCCCGCGCCGCGCAGGACGACATCTCGCCGGCACACAACAGCCCGCCCGATATCCCTGCGGACCGCCAGCCCGCCCCGACCGCGCAGCCGCGCAATGTGTAATGCGGGATCGCCCCGCCTTCCCGCGCAGGCGATGCGCCGCCGGCGCTTCACCCGGGCGGCGGACCGAACGCCGGCAACCCCCTTTGCTCGCGCCTCTTGCGCAGGTCGTTGAGAAACTCGGCGAAGCGCGCCTGCTGATCGGGAGGTATCGACTCCAGTCTTTCCTTCATCGCCGCCGCCGAAGCCATCCAGCGCGACGGACCGCGGGGCTGATTCGGCTGCTGCGTCGCACCGTCGCGCGGCGGATTCCGCGCCGCCCGCGCTGCCCGCGCCGCCTCGATCATCGCCCGCTGCTGCTCCATCTGATCGATCTGCCTGTCCAGATATGCCGTGCGCTGCGGTCCGGGCGGCAGCGCGAAATACTCATCGAGCCTCTTGCGCAGAATCACCGGCCCGATGTTGCGCATCGCCGCGCGGCGCAGATCGTCGTCTATCTGTCCGTTCCCGTATGCTTCGATGAGTTTCGGGACCGCTTCCTCGAGCTTCGCGGCGTAATCCGCCTTCTGCGCGTCGGGCAGTTGCGCGAACTGCTCGGTGGCTACGAATCTCACTACCGCCAGCGGATCCGTCTGCGCCGCCGCCGGCGCGGGCGGCGCCTTGCCGCGCGGCCTGAATGCCAGCACCGCCGCGGCGATCGCCGCCGCGCAGCACACCGCCGCGCACACCGTCCACAGCAGCCGCCGTCGCCTGCCTTCAGCTGCTGCCCCTGCCGCTGACGTTGTGTACGCCAGATGAGGCTTCGTCATGGCGTCAAACCTCCCCGGATGCGCGCCGCCGGTCGGCGGCGCTGCCCCGCGGGCGCTTCATCACTCGACCAGATCGCGCACCGACATGTCCGCCATCAGGTAGTTCATCGCTCCGGCTCTGCCGGCCGGCCCGTGAAAAGGCTCGTATTCCTTGAATATGAACAGCAGGTTCTGCCGGCCGTTCTCATACAGCCACGTATCCTTGAGCTGTTTGCCCGCGTAGATGCTCGCCAGAAAAGGATTGTACTGGTAACTGCATCCCTCGCGCTCGAAGTACGTCGCATACCCCGCCGGCGCCCCGGCGCACTCCAGCGTTATCCGGTCGGCCGGGCAGCGGTAAACCTGTTTCGCCGACCGCGCATATGGTTCGAGCACCTTCACTATCGACGGCGCGGCATTTATCGGCGGCGTCACCGACGGCATCGTGTTCACCCACGGCAGATGATTCCTCGATTCATTCAGGTACATCTGAAACTGCGCGCCGATATCCCGGAGATTCGCGCGGCACGTTACCCGTTGCGCCGAGGCCCGGCTGCGGTTCACCACCGGCAGCAGCAACCCCGCCAGCAGCGCCACGATGCCCAGCACCACCAGCAGTTCCGCCAGCGTAAATCCGCGCTGCGGCGCATGCCGCGCCCGTGCCTGCCAACGCCATGGAATGCTCCCCGGCGCCACGCTAATCACCATGATTCTACGGACGCCTCGCCGCGCCAGTCTGCCGGCGCTGCACAACCCATTCGATCCATGCGTCCATCCCTTCGCCGCTTTTCGCCGAGACGCGCATGATTTGCGCCTGCGGATTCAGCCTCTGCACATCCTCGCTGAACAGATTCCAGTCGAATGGTATGTACGGCAGCAGATCCGTCTTGGTTACAAGAAGCAGGTCGGCCTCGCGGATGATGAAGGGGTGTTTGCCGGCCTTATCGTCTCCTCCGCTGACGCTGAATATGCCCACCTTCGCATCCTGTCCCAGATCGAAGCCCACCGGACATATCAGATTCCCCACATTTTCTATGAACAGCACGTCCATATCCCGCAGGTCCATCCGCGCAAGCGCCTGGTGAACGTGATTCGCTTCCAGATGACAGCCCTTGCCCGTATTGATCTGTATAACCTGCCGGCAGTACGGTGCCATGCGGTCGGCGTCGCGCTGTGTCGCCAGGTCTCCAACTATCACCCCGCACCGCAGCACCCCCGCCAGACGCTTGAGCGTCTCCTCCAGCAGCAGCGTCTTGCCGCAGCCCGGGGCGCCGATGATGTTCACGGCCGCAATGCCGGCCTCGCGCAGCGCGCGCCGGTTCATCGCCGCTATCTCATCGTTCATCTTCAGCACGTTCTCTATTACCTGCACCTGCTGCACGTTCACGCCTCCGGCAAACCCCCGCTTCTACCCATCGCTTCCGTCCCGCGCCACTCTCAGGGCTCGTCCACCGTCAGCGATACCAGCCTCAGTTCATCGCCTCCGGTCGGATGGCATACCTGACATCCGCACGGGCACGGCGAGAGCATATCATCGGCCACATGTTCCCGACCGCAATCCCGGCAGCGCAACCGCCACGGCAGCACCCGCACCTCCAGCTCCGCTCCCGCGTACATCGTGCCCTCGCTGACCGCCTGCCACGCCCACTCCATGGCCTGCGGGTCCACGCTCTGAAGCGGACCGGCCTCCATCACCACTTTCCGCACGGTCGTTCCCGCGGGCGCATGCTGCTTCACCAGCTCCAGCAGCGCCGTGGCTATCGAAAACTCATGCATTGTCGCTGCCGCTCCGCGCCGTCCGCGCCCGCACCCTCACCAGTGCATCCCGCCGACGGCCATGTACATCATGATAGATGCCGGCGCTTCCCCCGGCCACAGGCACGCCAGCGCGGCCGACCGTCCCGCCCCTTGAACAGCAGACTCACGATGAGGCAAAAAGCGGTTTGCGATGATGGATGATATCGCCAGCAGCCGTCTGCGAAACCGCGAAGAAACTCACTGGCCTCAGCTTGCCTCGGCCGGCGCAGAAGGAAAACAACACCACACACCGCACGCGCCGAATCGTTCGGACGCCGCGCCTCGCGATGACGACGTAAAGCGTGCCCGAAGGCGCCGGCCTACGGCCGTTTGCTGTGAAGCAGCGGGAACTGCTGCTGCTCTATCTCGCGCTGGATGATGATCGTCGGCTTTACCAGTATCAGCAGTATCTGCTCGTCCTTGGCGGTGGCCCGGTTGGTGAACAGCCTCTTGAGGAACGGTATCTTCGACAGCACCGGCACGCCTTCCTCGACCTCGACATCGCCGGCCAGCGTCTGCCCGCCCAGCAGCAGCGTGCCGCCATCCGGCACCGAAACGATCGTCTGAAGCGAGGTTATGTTAAGCAGCGGCAGCTGGATGTTGCCCGTGCCTACCACGTTCAGCGGCTGAGCGGGATTGATAGGTTGATTGGGGTTCTGTCCCGCCGCCACGCCGCTGACAGCGAACGTAACCAGGTCCACAAGCTGCGACAGCTGCGGCGTGATGGACAGCGTTACGTATTTCCGGTCGGCCGACACCGTCGGCTGCACCAGCAGCTGCACGCCGCTGGTTACCGTATCAACCACGGGGTTGAACGCCGCCGCCGACTCGGCCGTGACCGCCTCCAGGTCGCTCACGTACGCCTGCTGGGTGCCGACGATGATGAACGCCCGCTGGGCGTTAAACACCGTCACGCGCGGCGCGGTCAGGATCGTGCTGTGCTGCGCGGCCTGCGTGGCCCGTATGAGGAAGTTCACCTGGAAATCATCCAGGAAACTGCCCTGTATCTGCATCGCCGGCTGCGCTCCCGCGCCTATCGTGCCGGGCACCGGCGTCTGCGGCGCCAGCGTGAACGCCGCCGAGTTCTGCTGCACCGGTATCGGACTCCAGTTCACCGGGTTATTTATGTTGAAGAAGAAATCCAGGTCCAGCCCCACGTCTTCCAGGAAGTTCCTCTGCACCGTCAGGAAGCGCGTCTCGATGCACACCTGTATCGCCCGCGTCTCGCGCAAACGGTCAAGAAGGCTCACCACCTGCCGCTGCGTATCGGGCGTCTGCGTCACGATGAGCTGCCCCGACAGATACCGCAGCGACCCCACCTTGCCGCCGTTGTCGATCCACGAATCGCGATCGACCGTGTCCTTGATGAGGTCCATTATCTCGCGCACCAGCTCCTCGGTGCGCTGGCTGTTGCTCGGCAGCACTCCCGCCCGCGCCGCCCCGGGATAGCTCCCCGTCCCCGGCGTGCCGCCCGGGCTGGCAAACGGACCGCTCGGCCGCGCCGCAGCGCTTATGGCGCTGCTCCGCGGGTCCACGCGGTACGCGCTGTCCCGGCGCTGAAGCCCGAAACTCGGCGGCTCATCCACATCCGGCGGGATCACCAGCAGATCGCGTATGTCGTACACCTGCGTGATGGTGTTCTTGTTCAGGTCCTCCATCGTCGAAATCGTTATCACGCCCTCATCGACCGTGTACGACAACTTGCCGCTGCCGCCCGCCGCATCCGCCAGAACGGTGGACAGCGCTTTGGAGAACTTCACATCCCGCAGCCGCGCCGTGACCGGCGTGGTCTTCTGTATCCCGGCCGCTTCCAGAGCGCGCCAGTTCACGAACAGGTTCGCCCCGGTCACGTCGTGGAAGAAATCGATCACATCGCTCAGCGCCACCGCGTCGAACCGCACTTCCGGCAGCGGTCGGTTCAGCAGACTTATCGCCTGCGCCTCGGCGGCGCCGCCACGCTTCTCCGCCGCCACCTGCTTGTCGCGCATGTCGCTTATGTCCGGCCAGTTCGGCGGATACACCATCAGATCCATGTATGGGATCTTCGCTTCCTCCGCCGCGTTCAGCTGCCGCTCGAACTCGCGGTCGAACGTCTCGCGGTGCTTCCGCTGTTCCTGAATTATGGCGTAGTCGTTGACGAACTGCTTGACGCCTATCGCGTAGTCGTTGGTCGGATCGATCTCCAGAATCTGATTTATCACCCCCAGAGCCTGCTTGTACTGCCCCTCATACACCAGCTGCTTGGCGGTCTTCACCAGGTTCGTCACCGTCCGGCGCTTCTGCTCACGCGCTATGGCCTCGCGCTCGCGCGCTTCGCGGATGATCGTCTCCTGCGCCTGCTGCGCCTGGCGCATCTCCAGCTCCGCCCGCGCCTTCTGCATGGCCTGTTCGGTGGCGTCGATGGCCGCCCGCATCTCCGCCAGCTCCTCGCGCGTGAACAGCTCCGGCGCCGACTCCCGCGCCACCCGCGCCTCGTCAAGATGCTGCTGCACGTCCTTCCACTGCGAACGCTCTATCGCCGTCTTCGCGTCGCCTATCGCCTGATCGAAGCTCCACCGGATCGCCTCCTTCTGCACCTTCCTCCGGTTTATCTCCGCATCGAGCATGCTCCGATCGGTAGCCCCCGTGACCAGCAACTTCATCTCCGCTTCGCCGGCCACCGCCTCGCGGTTGTTCGGATCCAGCTTCTTCGCTTCACGATACAGCACATACGCATCCTGAAGCCGGTTCTCCGCACGCGCCTCTTTCGCTTTCTCCACCAGACGCTCGGCCTCGAATGCCGCCAGCGCACGCTTCGCCTGTGCTACACGCGCCTGACGCAGCAATTCCTCCTCCTCCGGCGTAAGCGCCGGGGCCGTCGCCGGCGGCGGCGCTGCCGGCCGCGCCTGTGCCTCTTGTGCCGGTGCCTCCGCCGGCTTCTTGCCTTCCTTGGCATCGATCATCGCCAGATACTTCGACGGCCGATCGCGGAACAAACCGGGGTTATATCCCGCCGCCTCCGCCTCCAGAAACGCCGCTCGCGCCGTCGCGTAGTCGCCAGCACGGTACGCCGCCACACCCGCCTCGTACGCGTCCTTCGGAGTGCGCTTCGCCGGTTGCGCCGGGGTCTCCGGCGCGGCCGGCTTCGTCGTCGGCTGCTCCGCCGCTGCGGCCGCGGCTGCTTTCTGCTCTTCCTCAATACGCTCTATCTTCGCCAGATACTGCGCCGGCGTCTGTTTGAACAGCGGCGCCCGGAAGCCCAGGTCCTTAGCCTCGGTGAACTTCTTCTTGGCCGTGGCATAGTCGCCGGCATTGAACGCCGCCACGCCGGCCTCATACTCTTCCTTGCCGGTGCGCTTGGGCGGCTCCGGCTGGGCGGGGGGTGCAGGTG
>Ga0078972_1008209_pt1 | contig 22133 bp, 20 predicted proteins | sample YelNatPaOPGAMG01_FD_67568 | JGI IMG/M metagenome (GOLD analysis project Ga0078972, IMG submission 67568) | Hot spring thermophilic microbial communities from Obsidian Pool, Yellowstone National Park, USA - OP-RAMG-01 (SPADES assembly) (version 2) | ecosystem: Environmental > Aquatic > Thermal...
TTCCGCCCGGCGGTATTGGCCAACCATGCCTTCCTGCAGGAGGTCGCTGCGTCCGGCGAGGGCACCCCGCTCGTCCTCGGGCTGGAACGCGGCCCAGGCGAGTACTCGCGCTTCGAGACCACCGTTTTCCCTGAGGGGCACCCCCGCGCCGAAGCGAACCTCATGTACGCCGAGCGGCTGGTGAAGTTCCTGCTCTGGCAACGCGGCGGCTGGAAAGTGTATGTCGGCGGCCCGCGCAGCATCGGCGAGTACATCCGCAAGACATACGCCCCCGGCGGTGCCCGCGAGTTCGACTATCACTTCATGGGCGAAGACGTCTACGAGCGCACCTTCACTGTCGTCCCCTGCGACCCGGCCGATGTGCCTGCCGCACACGAGACGGCCCAATCCCTCGGCCGGCACCTCGATGGCTACCGCATCGGCTTCGACCTGGGCGCTTCCGACCTCAAAGTCTCGGCTGTCGTCAATGGCGAGGCGATCTACAGCGAGGAATTCGTCTGGGAGCCGCGCAAGCAGACCGACCCCGATTACCACTACAACGCCATAATGAAGGCCCTCAAAGCGGCCGCCGCCAAGCTGCCCAGGGTGGACGCCATCGGTGGCAGTTCTGCCGGCATCTACGTCAACAACCGGCCGATGGTCGCCTCCCTTTTCCGCGGTATCCCGAAAGACCAGTTCCATAGGATCAGGGACATGTTCCTGCGCATCCGCGAGGAGATGGGCGTGCCCCTCGAGGTCATCAACGATGGCGACGTCACGGCGCTGGCGGGAGCCATGTCGCTCGAGGACACCGGTATCCTTGGCATCGCCATGGGCTCCAGCGAGGCCGGTGGCTACGTCAACCTGCAGGGCTCGATCAACCCCTGGCTGAGCGAACTCGCCTTCGCGCCCGTTGATTACCAACCCAACGCCCCCGTGGACGAATGGTCCGGCGACCGCGGCGTGGGGGCGCTCTACTTCTCGCAGCAGTGCGTCTTCCGCCTCGCCCCCAAGGCCGGCATCCAGATTCCGGAAGGGATCACGGACGCCGACAAGCTCAAGTTCGTCCAGGATAAGCTGGAGGCTGGTGACCCTGGCGCCAGGCGTATCTGGGAGACCATGGGCTACTACCTGGGCTACGGCATCGCTCATTACGCCGATTTCTACGAGGTGAAGCATGTACTCATCCTCGGCCGCTGCACCTCCGGCCGCGGTGGCGAGTTGATGCTCGCCGGGGCGAACGAGGTACTGCGCGGGGAGTTCCCCGACCTGGCCGCCAGGATCAACGTGCAGTTGCCCGATGAGAAGAGCCGGCGCGTCGGCCAGTCCATCGCCGCCGCCAGCCTGCCCGAGATCCACTAAAGCCGCTGGCGTCGTATGAGTCCTTGTGCTCGTCCGGCGGTGCGCTGCACGGCCTGCATCAGCGCCGCTGAGACGTGCCCGTTCCGCGAGTAGTCCGGGCCCTGTGCCCGCACTCGCGCAACAATGTCTGCAGATCGTCAGGAGGAAAGCATATGAGATTCACACTCAGTACTTCCGAGGTCTATGTTCCCGACGGGCTGGCGCCGGAGCCGGCCCTCGCCCGCACCACGCACCTCGCCGTCTCCGCCCATCAGGACGACCTGGAGATCATGGCTGCCAAGGCCATCCTTGACTGCTACCAGCAGCCGGACAAATGGTTCACAGGGGTCGTCGTCTCCGATGGGCGCGGCTCCCCTCGCGCTGACCTGTACGCGAACTACACCGACGATCAGATGCACGAGGTGCGCATCCGCGAGCAGAAGAAAGCCGCCCACATCGGCGACTATGCCGCTCTGGTCCTGCTGGATTACCCGAGCAAGGTTGTGAAGGATGGCGGCAACAGCCAGCCGGTGAACGACTTGGTGGCCGTGCTCAAGGCAACGCGGCCGCAATTCGTCTACACCCACAACCTGGCCGACAAGCACGACACCCATGTCGCCGCCGCAGTGCGGCTCATCCAGGCCATCCGCAGCCTGCCGGCGGCCGAGCGGCCCCAGGCTCTCTACGGCTGCGAGGTCTGGCGCGACCTGGACTGGATGACCGACGCGGACAAGGTGCCCCTGGACGTCTCCGGCCACGAGAACCTGCAGGCAGCCCTGCTCGGCGTGTACGACTCGCAGATCTGCGGCGGCAAGCGTTATGACCTGGCCACCATGGGCCGACGCAAGGCCAACGCCACCTACTTCGCCTCCCACGGCGTAGACACGAGCACAGGCTTGAACTTCGCCATGGATATGACGCCGCTCATCCAGGATACGCAGCTGAGCATAGGCGGCTACGTCCAGAGCTACATAGACCGCTTCGCGCAGGAAGTGCGCGAGCGGCTGCAAAAGCTAGGGGCATAGCCACAGTCACCTTCAGGGCGTCGGCGGGGGCCGGCGCCCTGAGCTTATTTGACGCCCCTCTCAAGCTGCCGTATCGTAGACGCCACGATTTGGGGGTGGATGGGCCCCGGTGGGCTCCGCGGTCTTCAAAATCGTCGGGGGCGCCCTAGCGGTGGCCTCGGTGGGTTCGACTCCCATGCACCCCCGCCTGCGACGTTTCGCCGTCTCTGGCCGGGAGGCATCGCCGCCTCTGGCAGTGGTCTCGTGCTGCTGCTCTTCTCGGCTCAGCCCAGGCTATGCCAGATAACCGCTGTTACGGCATAGGCTTGGCGGGCACTCATCGCTGGAGGTCCCTCATGCGCGACCTGGCTAAAGCTATACACGAGCGCGTCCTTGTTGCCGATGGAGCCATGGGCACAATGCTCTATGCCGCCGGCCTCCCCGCCGGCATGGCCCCGGAACTCTGGAACCGGCAGAACCCGGGCGCGGTGCGCTCGGTGCATGCCGCCTATATCGCCGCCGGTTCGGACATCATCCTCACCAACAGCTTCAGCGGCACGCGCATCAACTTGCGTCGCCACGGGCTGGAAGCAGAAGCGCCAGAGCTCTGCCGTCTGGCTGCCGAGATTGCCCGCCAGGAAGCCGGCGACCGCGTCTACGTCTTCGGTTCCATGGGCCCCACCGGCGAACTGCTCGAGCCCCTGGGCACGCTCAGCTTCGACGAGGCGCGGGATGCCTACGCCGAACAGGCCGAGGCCCTGGCCGCCGGCGGTGTGGACGCCATCCTCTGCGAGACAATGAGCGATGTCACCGAGGGGCGGGCCGCCATCCAGGGGGCGCACCTGGGCTGCTCGCTGCCGGTCATCTGCACTTTCAGCTTCGACGCCGGCCGGCGCAGCATGATGGGCGCCAGCGCCGCCCAAGTGGCTGGCCTCTGGGAAGAGGGCCTGCTCCTTATCGGCGCCAATTGTGGCCACAGCCTGGAGGACACCCTGGCTGTGATCAGCGAGATGCACAGCCTGTTGCCTGGGGTGCCGCTGATGGCCAAGCCCAACGCCGGCGTTCCCAGCCTGGGCGCCGACGGCCTCAGCCACTTCGACGTTGGCCCGGAGGAGATGGCTGCCTTCGCGCCGCGCTATCTGGAACAAGGAGTGCGCATAATCGGTGGCTGCTGCGGCAGCACGCCAGCCCACATTGCCGCCATCGTCAAACGGCTCGCCGCCAGTACCTGATCCCCACATTGCCGCACCGGAGGAGCACCGTGCCCAGTCTTGAGCCCAAGGATTTCACCTACTACGACCTGCGCCAGGGCAGCAAGAGCAGCGACATCGCCACCATCTTCAGCGGTTGGCGGCCGGGCGATGAGCGCCTCGCCGTCTTCTCGCCCCACGACGACGACGCCGCCCTCGGCGCCGGCTACCTGATGCTCGCTGCCCAGGCCAATGGTGCCGAGATTTACGTCTGCATCTTCTGCGACGGCTGGGCCGGCTACAGTACGCCAGCCGAAGCCGCCACCATCGTCGAGGTGCGGGCCCAGGAGACACTCGCCTCCTACGGCCACCTCGGCATTGATGCGAAACACGTGCTGCGCATGGGCTGGCGGGATTTCAGCGTCCTGCCCTACATCGGCTGGTACCTGGACTCGGGCAAGACGGGCACCACCGCCTCTGTCGTGCCCACACTGAGGCGCTTGGGCATCACGCGCATGGTCATACCGAACGGCTATCGCGAGCATATAGACCACGAGGCCGTGCATCGCATCGGCGCCTATGATGGGCCGCAGGTGGGCGACGCCATCCTCTCCGAGTACGGCCTGGTGCCACCGGTCCGCAGCAGCCTGATCTACGCCGTCTGGGCCGACCTCTCGCCTGAGGATGCCCTGGTGAGCCATCAGGATGTGCGCATCCGGGCCAACCGCGCCATCGTCGCCCCCGATGCCGCCGAGCAGGCGATCATGCAATCCCTGCGCCTGTTCAAGTCCCAGGGCAAAGTGATTGAGGGCCTGGTGGACCAGCGCGCCGGGCGCCGCCGTCACGATGGCTGGCTCGAGGTCTACCAGGCTTTCGACGCCCGGCCCATTCTCGACTACGGCCCTTACCATAAGCTGCTAGATGGCATCGCCTAGCCCCACCGGCGCGTCCTCTGGCTTCGCCCGCACCCGGTGGCTCCGGCGGGCACAATTCCTGGCCAGCTGACGCCAGGACGGGCTATCAGACGGGGGTAGGTGCGATGCCGGAACTGCCCGAGATCACCATCCTGGCACAACAGATGGGCCAGCAACTGGCGGGAAGGCGCCTGGAAGGCGCGGACGTGGTCCAGGAGAAATGCCTGAACCTGCCCAAGGACGCCTTCTGCAGGGCAATCTCCGCCAGGGTCGTGGTTCGATCCTACCCAAAGGGCAAGTGGGTGTTCACGGAACTGGACGGGGGCTACCACCTGCTCCTGAACCTGGGCATGGGAGCAGAGGTGCGCTACCACGCGCCTGGCTCGGCCTGGCAGCCGGACTACCAGGTGGGGCTGCGCTTCGATGACGGCGCCGGCCTTTCCTGCCGCTTCTGGTGGCTGGGCTACGTGCACCTGATGCCAAGTGACCGGCTCAGCGAGCACAAGCTCACCGCCGGCCTGGCCGTGTCCCCGCTGGACCCCGCTTTCACCCTGGAATACCTGGCCGGGGTGCTCAGCAAGAGCAGGACCGCCGTCAAAACGGTGCTACTCGACCAAAGAAAGGTCGCCGGGATCGGCAACGTCTACGTCCAGGACATCCTCTTCCGTGCTGGCCTGCATCCCCTGCGTCCCGGCAATGGCCTACGCTTGCGCGAAGTCGAACGGCTGTACGACAGTATCCATGCCCAACTGGAGATGGCCATCAGCAAACACGGCCTCCTCTATGAGCGTGACCTCTACGGCCAGGAAGGAGGCTTCGGTATGGAGGAATACCTGGTAGCCTACAAAGAGGGCAAACCCTGCCCGGTGTGTGGCACCACCATCGCGAAGATCAAGACGGGCAGCACCGCATCGTACATCTGCCCGAACTGCCAGGTGCTCTAGCATGGAAGGCGCCGCGGGCACTGGCAATGGCGCCGTCCAGGCCGGGTGCGGGCAGTGACGAGCGCTGCCAAGCCCTCTATGCAGCCAGCCGGACTGGCGCTCCGCAGCCAGCGCTTGCAGCTCGTCGCCTGCACCGCCGCCATGGGCCGGGCGGCACTGATCGAGCCCGATAGCCTCCAGCCCCTGGTGGGAGCGCGCCCCGCCGATGGCTGGCCGCTCATCGAGGTGCGCCGCTTTCTGCCCTTCTACATCGCCCGCCTGGAACGAGATGGCTCCCTCCTTGGCTGGGGCGTCTGGCTGGTGGTACATCTGCAGGATGGGCTGATAATCGGCGACGTCGGTCTGCACGGCAAGCCCACACGCGATGGCATGGCCGAGATAGGCTACAGCATCGTCCCTGCCTATCGCGGCCACGGCTACGCCAGCGAGGCCGGGCAGGCCATCGTCGAGTGGGCCTTCAGCCACCGCCGGCTGCAGCGCCTGATCGCCACCTGCGAGGTGGACAACGCCGCCTCAGCCGCCGTGCTCACTAGACTCGGGATGCGCCCCGCTGGCATGGTCGAGGACCTGCTCAAGTGGGAGTTGCCGCGCCAGGCCTGGGCGGCGATGCACGACGCGGCGACGCCGGGCCAGGCACGATGACCGCCCGCGCTCACCTCGGGCGGGATACGATGGCCGCGGCGCTCTATCAGCGTGGCCACATCTACACTGGCCAGCCCTCTCGACCCTGGGCCGATGCCATGCTCGTTTGCTGCGGTCGCGTCGTCTGGGCAGGTGCAGCCAGCGAGTTGGGCACGGGCCTGCCGGCCGAGCCAGTGGACCTCGCCGGCGCGACAGTCCTCCCCGGCCTGACGGACGCGCACACTCACCTCCTCTACCACGCTCTACTTGCCCAGCGCATCAACCTGCGCGCCAGCCGTTCCCTGGCCGAGGCGCTGGCGGCGATCGCCGCGTACGCCCGCGCTCATCCGGAACGGGCCTGGATCCTGGGCCACGGCTGGAACGAGAACCTCTGGCCGGAAGGCCGCCTGCCAAACCGGGCCGACCTGGATTCAGCTGTGCCGGACCGACCGGCCGTCCTCACCCGGGCCGACTATCATCTGGCCTGGGCCAACTCCAGAGCCCTCCAGGCAGCCGGGGTGACTGCCGGCACCGCTGACCCACCTGGCGGGCGGATCGAGCGGGACGAGCACGGGGAGCCGACCGGCATCCTGCGCGAGCGGGCTGCCGCCCTGGTTCTGGATGTTGCGCCGTCACCGTCGCTATCCGAGCGAACTCAGGCACTGCTCGCGGCACAGGCGGAGGCGCACAGCCTCGGGCTGGTTGGCGTGCATACCATGGAAGGAGCGGAGTGCCTGGAAGCGCTGCAGGACCTTCGCGCCCATGGCGAACTATCGTTGCGCGTCCTGGTCGTTCCGCCGTGCCACCTGCTCCCCGAACTGCGCGCCCTGGGCCTGCGCCCCGGCTTCGGCGACGAATGGCTGCGCCTGGGCCAGCTGAAGCTGTTCGCGGATGGCAGCCTCGGCTCCCACACCGCCTGGATGCTACAGCCGTTCGAGGATGACCCGGCCAATCTCGGTATGCCGGCGAACAGCCCGGATGAATTGGAGCGCCTCATCCGCGAAGCCCATGGCGCCGGCTGGCCCTGCGCCGTGCACGCCATCGGCGACGCCGCCAACCGGGCCGTCCTCGGCGCCATCGAGCGCGCTGGTAGATCCCCCAGTTCCTTGCCGGACCGCATCGAGCACGTCCAGATCATCCAGCCGGAGGACATGCCCCGGCTGGCCCGGCTCGGAGTCGTCGCCTCGATGCAGCCCGTCCATGTGGCCAGCGACTGGGCCGTGGCCAGCCGCCTCTGGGGCGAACGCGCTCGCTTCAGCTACGCCTGGCGCTCGTTGCTTGCGCATGGGGCGGTTCTGGCGTTCGGCTCGGACGCGCCGGTTGAACCGTTGAACCCGTGGGCCGGCCTGCAGGTCGCCGTCACTCGCCGGGACCTGGCCGGCCAGCCGCCCGCAGGATGGTACCCGGCTGAGCGTCTGACTTTGGCCGAGGCACTGGCCGGCTTCAGCAGCGGCGCCGCCTTCGCTGCCGGCGAACCGCGCCAGGGTGCCCTGGCACCGGGATGCCGTGCCGATTTCGTCCTCCTCGAACGCGATCCATTCATCCTGCCACCCGAGGAGCTGGGGCAATTGCGCCCTATGGCCACCTTTGTGGCCGGCAACCGGGTCTACCCCGCCTGAGGCGAGGCGAAAGCGGAACAGGCTGGACGTGGAAAGGCACAGACCGCGAACGACAGGACACAGGCCCAGGCCGCAGTCTTTCTGACCTGCGCCTGTATGCGTTCATCTCTGCACCGCCGAGGAGGGTTGTGAGGGCATGCTTACCTGGGAGAACACCTGGACCGAGATCGCGGACGCTGGCGTCCGTACCGCTGTCCTGCCCATAGGCGCAACGGAGCAGCATGGCACCAACCTGCCCCTGCTCACCGACACTCTCCTCGCCGAGGTGGTGGCGGCGGCCATAGCTCGGGATCTGAACGCCTACCTTCTGCCAGCCTTGCCGGTCGGCAGCTCCGCCACCCACCTGTCCTTTCCCGGCACGCTCAGCCTGCGCCACGAGACTCTCGCAGCCGTAATCACGGACCTGGTGGAGTCGCTCGTCGCCACCGGCTTTGACCGCGTGGCTTTGGTCTCAATGCATGGCGGCAACTACGTGGTCTGGTCGGACCTGCCAGGCCGATTGGAGCAGGCCCATCCCGGCTTGCGCGTTGCCGTACTGCATCTCAACCGGCTGTGGCATGAGGCGAGCCGCGCTGCCGGTATCCTCACCGACGAGATGCATTCTGGGGAGTGCGAAGCCTCGGCGCTGGCGGCCCTGCGGCCGGACCTGGTGCGCCCGGGCGCAGTTGATTTCCCGGAGCCGCACAAGCACCTGCACGGCGTGCCGGTGACGCAGACCGGCTTCCCCCAGGATGTGCGCCAGGTCTCACCCCTGGGCGCCCTGGGCGAGCCATCCAGAGGGAGCAAGGAGAAGGGCGAAAGGTTCTGGCAGGCTTTCCTGCCCCTGGCCATCGCCAACATCAGGGAGCAGCTTTCGTGAGCATAGACCGGGACATCGCGACAGACGGCTTGGGGCTGGAGCGCCTGGCGGCCATTGCCGACCAGGTCGAGGCCCGGCGCGGCTGGGACTTCTCCCGCATGCACGACCGCTGCGACCCGGTGCCCTGGGACTATCTGGAAGTGGTGCGCCGCTTCCTGGCCCCGGACATGCGCGTGCTCGACATCGCCACCGGCGGCGGCGAGCGCTTCCTCAGCCTGGCGCCCGGCTTCGCCAGCGGCCTCGGCATTGACCTCGACCCGGAAATGGTCCGCGTGGCGCGCGAGAATACGCCGAGTGCCCTGGCCGATCGCATCCGCTTCGAGGTGATGCCGGCCGAGGCCCTGCCTCTGGAGGGCGCCCAGTTCGACCTGGTGCTCAATCGGCACGGCCCCATCTGCCCGGACGAGATCGTGCGCCTGCTCAAACCGGGCGGCTTGTTCATCACGCAGCAGGTGGGACCGCGCAACACGCACGAGATCTGTCGCACCTTCGGCTGCGGCGTGGGCGGCGAGTATCGCGATGACCCATACACGTTGGAACTGGCTCTGCCCCGCTTCGACGAACTGGGCTGTCGGCGCCTCGCTCAGGGCGAGTACGACGTCCCCTACTACTTCCTCGACCTGGAGTCGTTCGTGTTCTGGCTCAAAGCCTTGCCCATGCCCGAGGACTTCAGCCCCCAGCGGCACTGGCAGCAGGTGGACGAGATTCTCAGACGGGGCTGGGGCCCGCAAGGATTGGCCAGCAACGAGCACCGGCAGTTGCTTATCCTGCGCAAGCCAGCGTAAGGCCGACAACTGATGCAAACGGAGGTTCAAGCCAATGATGCAGCCCTGTGTAATGGCCTGTCTAGCGCATCCCGATGATGAACTGGACATAGCCACCATTCTCGCATCCTGCGCTGCTGAAGGAGCCGAGGTCGTGCTCGTCTGCTCCACCAATGGCGACGCTGGCGGTGGCCACGCACCCGGCCTCAGCAAAGCCCAGCTTGGCGAAACCCGCGCCAGGGAACTGGCCTGCTCCTGCGAGCGCCTCGGAATCCAGCATCTGCACTTGCTCCCCTACAGCGATTCTGGCTGGCGCACCGGCGAGCCAGCGCCCGAGGGTAGCCTCGCCAGGGCGCCCGGCCCCGAGGTCACGGGCCATTTCGTGCGCCTGATGCGCCAGTACCAACCCCAGGTGGTGATCACTTACGGCCCGGATGGTGAGTACAACCACCGGGACCATCTGGCCGCCGGTGGTTGGGCCAGCGCCGCCTACTACCTGGCCGGTGACCCCACCGCCTATCCCGACTCCTGGGAAAGCCGACTCCAGGGCTGGCGGCCCTGGCGCCTGTTCAACATCGCCATCTCGGACACGCTGCGCCGCCTGGTGTTCTTCCCGGACCCCAACATCGCTCAGATCGGCCAGGTCACTCATATCCTGCGCCTGCCCGAGTTCACCCAGGCCAAGTTGGCCGCCGAAGCCTGCCACGTCACACAAGGCCTCTACCACAGCCGGATGAAGGACAGGCTGAGCCCGGAGCAGTTCCTCGAGGAGGTGGCCACCGAGCGCCTGATGCTGGCGAACGACCGCGTCCCACCTGACGTGGACCTGGGCGCCTTCGGCCCGACCATGCTCAAGTTGCTCAGGTAGGGCGCCGCTCAGCCATTGCCTTCGCCGTGTACCACGTTCCCGCCCGTGTCGGCCCGCATGGCCGATCCTGGCTGGCGCCAAGCGGCGTACGGCAACGCTTGTATATTTGCACGGTTAGGCTATCATAGAGCGCAGGTGAACTTGGGCTGGGTGCGTCCGGCCCAATCACTTCTTTGATGCTTGAGAGGAGGAAGAGATGAGTACGAGGTTCTCGCGTCGTCACTTTCTGTCGGCAATCGCCCTGCTCGCTGGCTCCGGTGCAGCTGGTGCTGCCCTGAGCGCCTGCGGCGCCACGCCGGCCCCGGCCGCAACTCAGGCCCCGGCCGCCGCAACCCAGGCGCCAGCAGCAGCGACCGAGGCTCCAACTGCCGCCCAGGCCACTGAGGCGACAGCGGCACCCGCCGCTGCTGGTGGCGGCGCCGTCACCATCCGCTGGCTGGATTGGTCCGATCAGGACGATATCATCAATGCCGCCATCGCCAAGCTCAAGGAAAAGCACCCCAACGTCACCGTCAACTTCGAGCCCATTGGCGACCAGTGGGGCGACAAGCAACTCACCCAGATGGTCTCGGGCAACGCCCCCGACCTGCTCACCGGCAACGACCAGACTTCCTACATCTGGGCCGAAAAGAACCAGCTTCTGGACCTCAACCCGCTCGTGGATCGTGATCTCACATCGGACCAGATCGCGGACTTCTTCGAGTACCAGTGGAACGGCCTGCTCTACCCCGGCAATAAGCAGCGCATGGGCCTGCCCTACTACACCTGGATCTACCAGTACTACATCAACCTGGACGCCTTCGCCGAGGCCGGCCTCACCCCTCCCAAGGCGGGCTGGAAGCTGGACGATTACGACCTCGACCTGACCAAGCTCACCAAGAAAGATGACAGCGGCAAGGTCACGCGCTGGGGCGGCATGGATAACTCCTACGACCCCTTCCGCTTTGAGATGTGGCTGCGCATCTTCGGCGGCAATATGGTGGATCCCAACGACTGGACCAAGTGCGTCCTCAACACCAAAGAGGCCAAGGATGCCTTCGAGTGGCATCGCGTCCGCCTCTTCGAGAAGAACACGCTCATCCAGCAAACCCAGGTCGGCCAGTTGACGAACATGGACCCGATCGCGACCGAGAAGGTGGCGATCATGGGCGAGGGCAATGGCAACGAGGGCCTCATGCTGGACAACCCGCCGAAGTTCAAGTGGGGCTGCGTCGCGCCGCCCATCGGCCCAACCGGCAAAGCTCAGGGCATCGGCACCATCGATAACTGGGGCATCTGGAAGGGCACAAAGGCCCCCGATGTCGTCTGGGACCTGCTCAAGATCGTGGCCATCCAGGACGACTTCCAGCTGGCCTTCGCCGCCAAGTGGGTCGCCACGCCCAACCGCAAGTCGTTGCTGCCCAAGTTCGCCGCCGCCGTCAAGGCCAAGTACAAGGACGCCACCGACGACCAGATTCAGCCGCAATTGGACCTGCTCACCAGCGGTGCTGTCCAGATCGGCACGCAGTTCAAGAAGCACAAGGCCTCGCTTGAGATCATCAACCCGGCCATGGAGCAGATCCTCAGGACGGGTACTGCCAAGCCCGACATTCTCGACTCCGTGGCCGATCAGGTCACGAAGCTCAACCAGGAGGCTTAGCCCACCGCTTTTCCCTGCCAGCCTGAAGTGCCGGTTAGCCGGCACTTCAGGCTTTCCCGTGCGCACCTGAATATCTGGGGGTGATCTGGCGTGGCTACAAGCACTGCGTTGGCTTCGGGCCGGCCCAAGCGCATGTCGAGCCGAGCCCGGCGACGGCAAATCGCCGGCTACCTGTTCATATCGCCCTGGGTGATCGGCTTCCTCGTGTTCACCGTGGGCGCAATGCTCTTCTCACTTGGCCTGACGCTCTTCGATACGGACCTGCTCACGGAGACGAAGTTCATCGGCCTCAAGAACTTCGTCCAGCTTTCCCACGATAGGCTCTTCCTGAAAAGCCTCTCGGTCACCGGCTATTACGTGCTCCTGGCCGTGCCGTTGCAGGTGCTCGCCGCCCTGCTGATCGCACTCATGCTTAATAATCGCAAGATAGCCCTCGTGGGGGTCTGGCGTACCCTCTACTACATGCCCTCCATCGTCTCCGGCATCGCCGTCTCCATGCTCTGGATGTGGATGCTGAACCCGGACTTCGGCCTGTTCAACTACCTGCTCAGCCTGGTCGGCATCCAGGGCCCCCGCTGGATCTACTCGGAGCAGTGGGCGATACCGTCGTTCGTGATCATGGGCGTCTGGGCGGCGGGCAGCAACATGCTGCTCTACCTGGCCGGGCTCCAGAGCATTCCAACGCCCTTGTACGAAGCGGCCAGCATTGACGGCGCCGGTAGCTGGTCCCGCTTCTGGAGGATCACCCTGCCGATGCTCAGCCCGACGCTCTTCTTCAACCTGGTGATGACCCTGATCGGCGCTTTCCAGGTGTTCACCCAGGCCTTTGTGATGACGAACGGCGGCCCCAACAACGCCACTTTGACCATGGTCCTCTACCTGTACCGCAAGGGCTTTGAGCAGCTTCACTTCGGCTATGCTTCGGCCGTGGCCTGGGTCCTGTTCGTCATCATCATGGCCTTCACCCTGCTCGTCTTCCGCAGTTCCACCGCCTGGGTCTACTACGAAGGGGAGTTGAGACGATGACCGCCGCATCAGCAAGCCTGAGCGCAAGAGCCGTGCGCACCCATCGTCCGCGCCTGCGCCGCATCGCTCCCTGGGTGTTCTGGACCCTGCTGGCCGGGCTCGGCTCGATCATCTTCGTCCTGCCGTTTGTCTGGATGGTCAGCACTGGCTTCAAGCCCCGCTGGGAGCAGTTGGTGATGCCCCCAGTCTGGATCCCGTCGCGCATCGAGTGGAGCAACTTCACCGAGCCCCTGCACCGCCAACCTGTGCTCCAGTGGTACAAGAATACGCTTATCCTGGTCTGCTTTAACGTTTTCGGCGCCTTGCTTTCCTCATCCCTGGTAGCCTACGGCTTCGCCAGAATGCAGTTCAAAGGGCGCAACCTGCTCTTCATGATCCTCCTGGCGACCATGATGTTACCCGGCCAGGTGACGCTCATCCCCATCTACTACTTCTTCAGCCGCATCCACTGGACCGATTCCCTGCGCCCCTTGATCGTGCCCAGTTATTTCGCCGCGCCGTACTACGTCTTCCTCTTGCGCCAGTTCTTCATGGGCATCTCCACCGAGATGGACGATGCCGCCGAAATTGATGGCTGCAACCTGTTCGACATCTACTGGCGCATCATCCTGCCCATGTCTTTGCCGGCCCTGGGCGTGGTCGCCATCACTGAGTTCACCTGGAACTGGAACGACTTCTTCGGGCCGCTCATCTACATCAATACGCCCGTCAAGTTCACCATCGCCGCTGGCCTGCGCCTGTTCCAGACGCGAGCGGACCCGCAGATCGGCCAGACCATGGCCATGACCTTTCTCTCCGTCCTGCCGCTCCTGGTCGTGTTCTATTCGGCGCAGCGCTACTTCATCCAGGGCATAGTGATCTCGGGCGTGAAAGGATAGGCCAGCGGAAAATGGTCTGGAAAAGGCTGGCGCTTCCTCTTGGGCGCGGCGATAGGGGGCGCGCTGCCGGCTAGGCGTCATCTAGCGCACGGCGACGTGGTGTAGGGGCCGGGTCGGCGAAGCTGACACACCGCCGTTGTTCCGCGGCCGGACGGCGCTCACAAGGAGCCATAGCACGGTATGGTCGAGGCCGGATCATGCCCATAAGACGCAGCCACTATGGGCGGTGCCATCACTTGGCCGGCGCTCCGGTCTGCCGGCGCTACAGCTAACCCACTTGGGAGCAAACAATGAGCACTATGGACATCATCCTCTGCCACGACACCGAAGACGTCTACACGCCTGCCGAGGCGGGCATGGACTCCGTGCCCAAGCGCCTCGCTGAGATCTACAGCGCCGAGGGCATCAAAGCCAATTTCATGGTCATCGCCCAACGCGCCGAGGTGCTTAAGCAGCGCGGGCGCGACGATGTGATCGCCGCCATGCGAGAGCACTGCATCGGCGTGCACACGCGCTGGGACGGCCAGCCGTACGACGCCGTTGCCGTGCTCGGGCTGCCCTGGGAAGACGGCCTGGAGGCAGTGCGCCAACTCGAACGCGAGGCCTACAGCATCGTCGCCAGCGTGTTCGACACGCAGCCTGTCTGCCTGAGCGCCCACGCGTTCAATGCCGCTCCCCAAATGCACGTGGTGGCGCGCGAGCTTGGCCTGCCGTTCAACTACGGCTATGCTGCCGCGCCGCCTCTCTACAGCCTGAGCCGCTATTGCGGCAACCTCAACTTTCCCTATTTCACCGATTACACCGGCACTACCCTGCCCTACTTCGAAGGCTTCGACGACGTCCTCTCCTTTGAGCCCGCCTTCACTAAGCATCTTGAGCTTTTCGACCAGCACATAGATGCCTGCCTGCAGGCGAAACAGCCGGTGATGCTCGTCCACCCCTGCCACCCGTTCAAGATCTATAACCTGGACTGGGTGGACTTCTACGTCTCACCCAACGGCAAGCTGATCCCGCCCGAGGAGTGGCCGAAGCGCCGCGGCCCCGGCAGGCGCACGCCGGCGCAGGTCGAACTCGCCCTGCGCAACTTCCAGCGCCTGGCTCACTACATCGCCAGGCATCCGCACTTGAACGTGATCACCATCCCGGAAGCGGTGGCCAAGTACGGCGCCGTGCCGGCAAGCATCACTCGCCTGGACCTTTTCGGCGCCGCGCAGCAGGCCTGCGACAGCCGCGAGGTGAGCCTGGACCAGCGCTTCAGCCCGGCGGAGCTTGTGCTCGCCTGGGCCGAGGCCCTGCTCGCCTTCGCCCAGAGCGGCCACCTGCCGGACGCAGTGGCACGCAATAACGACTGCCTCGGTCCTCTGGAGGACCCGCTGATCACGCCCGAACCGCCCCGAGACGTGAACTGGGGCGCGGTGCTGGACGCCGCCTCCGCACTCCTCTCGTTCGCCAGCGCCAAGGGCCACTTGCCCGCCAACCTGCAGGTGGCCGGCAGCACCGCCGGCTTGGGCTCCGTCTATCATCTGCTGGCCCGCTCCTACCTTTCAGTGTGCAAGGACGGCACCGCGCCCGAGACGCTAGACCTCTGGCGTTTCGACCGCCAGCCCAGGATCGGTGTCAGCATCGGCAAGCAGTATGCGGACCTGGCGGAGAGCCAGCTTGTGCCCCCGAACCTCGACGTGAGCAGCCTCTACCGGCAAGGCAAGCTCCAGACGTGGACCCTTGCTCCTTGCTGGCAGGCCCGCGCCGGCTGAACCTCGAGGCACCGTGGTCAGGGCCGCCGGTGCGTTCCAGGCTTCGTGAAGGCCGGCGGCCTCTAGATTGGGCCAGAGTGGCCCAGGGGCAAGTTAATGGACGATCTGGTGATCTTCGAGCAATCCCGCATTAGCTATCGCGGCGTACCCGTGTGGACGGGCCGCCATGGTGGCCGGGACCTGATCCTGGCTCCGCAGGAGACCGGCGGTATCCTCCCTCTCTCCGGCGGCTACCAGTTGGGCGACTTCCTGGCCTTCCCGGCCGATTACGACAACATGCTGGCCTGGGAACGCCTGCTCGCACCGGCAGCGCGCCTTTCGCCGCTGCACTCGGCAGCCCGCTCAGGTGCGCTGCCGCCAGGGTCATTCGGCGCCGGCAACCGCATGGTCATCTCTTCGCTCGATGGGCACGATCTGCGCGAACCCATGAGCTTCGCCGGCTGGGATGGCATCCATGGTGCCATGCGCCGTTCCCGTGTGCCCTTCTGGTACGTGCAGCAGTCCATCGTGCGCGAGCTGATCCCCGAGGGCGTGAGCCAGGCCGAGCACCCTGGCATCGGCCACACCGGCGGCTACGGGCCGCGGGAACTCCTCCGCGCCGGTCTCTTCGCCTTCGCCAGCCAGGGGGGCTACGGCCAGCCTCTGCCCATCGGCGCCGATGCCGACCACGCCATCGTCACCGGCTACGATGAGCAGTCGCTTGCCGACTCGCTCGCCCTGAACAAGCTCGCCATGAGCGAGGCCCGCGATTACACCAAGTTCACGGTTGACACCAGCCACCTTTTCGGCTTCCCGGTGCAGCTGGGCGCCGCCGACGAGGCTCGCTTGTGTGGCGCTTTTCGGTCCCGGGAGTTCGAGATAGCCAACCTCCCGCCGGGGCAGGCCAGCTACAGGTTCCGCTTCGACGATGACGAGGTCCGCGCCCTCGGGCGGAAGTACTGGCAAGCCGCCGCTGTCCACAAGGCACTGTACGACCATGCCGCCAGCCTGTGCGCGGGCAGGCCCTTCGACTACGAACTCTCTCTGGATGAGACGCCGTCGCCCACGCCGCCGCGCGAACTGCTCTTCTACCTGGTCCTGCTCTATGACGTGTTTGGTATCCCCGAGGGCGGCGTCGCTTCGGCCGGGCCGAACATCGGCTTCACCAAGCGACACGATTTCGAGGGCGATCTGGCCTGGCTTGGAGCGCAGGTGAACACCTGCTCCTCCATCCTGGCCCACTTCGGCGCCGTGCTCTCCGTCCATTCCGCCGATGGTGTGCGCGCCGCCACCGGAAAAGGCATGGGGGTGGATACGGTTCTGGCCAAAGCGACAGGTGGCGCCTGCGAGCTCAAGGTGGCGGACGTGTACCAGGAGGTGCTCTGGCAGGTGCTTGCCAGCAGCCCGGAGTTGGCTGAACGTGCCATCTTCGCCGAGGCCTGGCGGCGCACCTACGAGGCCGCTCGGCGGCTGGCTGCCATCTATGCCAGCGACCTGGCCGCCATGCAGCCGGCGCTGGCTCAGGCTTTCCTCGCCAGCGACGCCGGTCGCCGGCAGGTCGCGCAGCGCCACGGGCAAGAGGGGCTGGAACTGGCCCAGGGGGCCATCGGCTATGGCCTGCCCCTGTTCAAGCTGGCAGCAGAACTCGTGCCGGTGACCGACCCGGCGCCGCCGGACCCTCAGAGCGAGCTGTTCCGGCGCTTCATGTTCCTCACTTACCGCGGCCTGCGCGCCGACATTTTCCGCACCCTGGACAGGGAGGGATGGCAGCGCCTCGCCGCTGCGATCGAGGAAGCAACCATGGTGCGCCTGCGTGCGATGGGCTGGGCCGAGGAATGAGCGAAGGTCCCGCGCCTGCCAGGCGGTGCCCTGCCAGGCGCCACAAGGCACGGGAACAGGCCGCATGGGAAAGGCTCCTCTGGCGTGGGGCTGAGGAATGCGCTCCAGGCCGGGTGCGAGAACGCGGATAGACGCAGACAGGCGCCGATTAGCGCCGATCAGGGGCCGAAATCCCCTACTACCGGCGTGAGTCTGCGTTCATCGGTAACGCTGTCCCTCCACCCTATCTCGTCTTGTGAGAGGCAAGTATGGCTGATCAGGTTGCTGTGGTGACCGGTGGCGGCAGCGGCATCGGCCGGGCGACATGCCTGGAACTGGCCCGTCGCGGCGCCAGCATCGCCGTCGCCGACCTCGCCCTTGAGCGCGCCCGGTCCGTCGCCGCAGAGGTTGCGGCCCTGGGCGTGGCTTCGTTTGCCGCACAGGTGGATGTGGCGAGCAGCGCCAGCGTGAGCCAGTGTGTGGCCGCCGTGCTGGACCGGTTCGGGCGCATTGACCTGCTCGTGAACTCGGCCGGCATCTACCAGACGGGCGCCATCGGCGAGATCAGCGAGGCGGATTGGGACCGGGTCCTGGCGGTGAACCTGAAAGGGGCTTTTCTGATGTGCAAGGCGGTCGTGCCGATCATGCAGAAGCAGCATGCGGGCGCCATCATCAACGTCTCCTCCATCTCAGGCAGGACGAAGTCGCTCCTCGCGGGCGTGAACTACACCGCCTCCAAAGCGGGGCTGATCGGGCTGACAATGTGCCTGGCCAACCAACTGGCGAGCGACGGCATCAGGGTGAATGCTGTGGCGCCGGGGACCATTGACACGCCAATCAACGCCAACCTGACGCCAGCGGAGTTGGAAGCCCTGGCCCAGCGCTGCCCCCTGGGGCGCATCGGCCGCCCCGAGGAAGTGGCGGCCGCCATTGCCTTCCTCGCCTCGCCGGAAGCGTCCTACATCACGGGCGAGACAGTGAACGTGAACGGCGGCGCCTTCATGATCTAGAGCACTGGCCGCGCCCGCCAGCATTGTGGCATCGGGCCTTGGCCGGCGAACCCGGCACCTTGGCCCGCTCGCCTGAGGGCACGCCCACAAGGCACCACACTGTCGCACGCAGGCATGGCAATCACGATTGAGGGGCTGCAGCGCCGCGCCGCTCCAGTACCGGTCGAATACCAGGCAGCGCAACTCAATGAGCCGACCAGCCCGTGAAGCCGCCAGCTTCGGCGCCGTGGGGTACACACGGCACACCACCCACCATTATACGACCGACGTAGTATAGGGGCAGGGTCAACGAAGCTGACACATTCCCGTCGTCGTTCTCCGCTCTGACGACGCCCAAAAGGGGCTGTACTACGCCGTAGTCGAGGCCTTCGACGCCGTCGAGGCCGTCGACGCCGTCGAGGCCTTCGAGGCCATCGACGCCGGATCGTATCGGTGACGGTAACCCGGCGTGGACGGTCACACTACTCCACCGATGCTCCGGCTGTCCGGGAGTGGTGAGGGGGACGGCAATGCGAAGGGGCCTTTCGCCTTCAGTTTCCGCAAGCCGGGCCGTACCTGAAGGCGAAAGGCCCCTTGATCGGGCCTCTTATCTAGCCCTCAATGCTCTTGAAACAGAGGTACCAGTCCTTGCATTCCAGTCCAGGCTCGGCCACTCGCTTCTCGGCCCCGTCCTGGGTGGCAGGTGCGGGAACTACGGCCTTGTCGCCCGGGCGCCAGTTCGCCGGCAGAGCGACGCCGTACTTGTCGGCAGTCTGCAGGGCGATCAGCACGCGCATGATCTCGTCCATGTTGCGGCCCACGTTCAGCGGGTAGTAGAGCATGGTGCGCAGGATGCCCTTGTCGTCAATGAAGAATACGGTGCGCACGGCCTGCGTGTTGCTCGCTGCTGGCATCACCATGCCATAGAGGCTGGCCACTTTCATGTCAATGTCGGCGATGATGGGGAAGGGCACCTTGACGCCGAAGAGTTGCTCGATGTTGCGCACCCAGGCAATATGGCTGAAGTTGCTATCAATGCTCAGCCCGATCAGCTGGGTGTTGCGCTTCTCGAACTCTGGCGCCGCCTTGCTGAAGGCGATGAACTCGGTGGTGCAGACGGGTGTGAAATCGGCCGGGTGCGAGAACATGATCACCCACTTGCCCCTGTAGTCCGACAGCTTCTTCGGGCCGTGCGTGGTGACGGCGCTCCATTCCGGCGCAGGCTCATTCAAACGCGGCAGGCCGACCGGCTTCGCTTCATCACAGCAATCCATATAACGCCTCCTACGACAGATTCCCGGGCAACCCCGGGGGCCGCAAACGACAGACCGCTACAAGGATACCGAACCATCGCGCCCGCGTCAACCCGAATCCGGCCCATATGCAGCCGCTTGCCAAAGCGCCTGGCCACAAGCACAATTGCCGGCACCGGTGCCGAGTGGTGAGCCGCGGACGAAAGCCACTCCCGAGGCCCTGCCTCGCCCGTACCCTCGCGACCGACAGACAACTCGATGATCGGCCGAAACGGCAAGGTGCCGCCTATTCCCCGCAAATGGATGACCGGGAGTCCGACCTACGGCATTAGCGCCCGCTCAGGCCCGTGATGGCTATGCCCTGAATAAAGACGCGCTGAGCGGCGAAAAACACGATGAGTACCGGAGCCATGACGGCCGTAGCCGCGGCCATCAACTGGTTCATCGGTGTAACATAACGGCTCTGAAACTGCTGCAGGCCGAGAGCTACGGTGTACAGCCTCTCGTCATGCAGGTAGATGAGCGGACCCTGAAAGTCGCTCCAGGTCCCGATAAAGCTGAAGAGCGCCAGCGTCGTCAGGGCCGGTCGGGCGAGCGGCAAAATCACGTGCCACAGTATCCCCACCTCAGAGCAACCGTCTATGCGGGCCGCGTCCGATAGTTCGAAAGGGATGCCCATGAAGAACTGGCGCAGCAGGAAAGTGGAGTAAGCGCTCCCGAAGTAGGCTGGCACTGTCAGCGGCAGAAAGGTGCCGATCCAACCCAGACGCCGGAAAATCATATAGACAGGGATCATCGTAACCTGTGCCGGCAGCATCATTGTGGCGAGCACCAGGATGAACACCACATTGCGGCCCACCCACTCGACGCGCGAGAAACCGTAAGCGATGAGGGTGTTGCTCGTCAGGTTCCCGAGCAGCACGGCGGCTACGAGCAGGAACGAGTTGCGGAAATAGCGCCCAAAGGGCACGAAGGTTAGCGCATCGCGATAGTTGTGCCATTGCGGCGGCGCTGGCAAGAGAGTAGGCGGCCAGGTGTAAATCTGCTCGGGAAGCTTAAGAGAGGTAACAACCATCCACAAGAATGGAGCCACAAATACAATGCCCACCACCAAAAGAACGATGCGCCAGACAGTGTAGAGCAGCCACTCCCGCCACGCGCGCGCACCCCGACTGTGCGACGGGGCAAGTTGCCCCAAGCTCTCAGCGTTCCCCTTCATAGTATACCCACCTGCTGGATGTGCGCTGAATGACGATAGTGGCTGAGATCACGACGATGAAGAGTATCCAGGCCATAGCCGAGGCATACCCCATCTTCAGATAGACAAATGCGTTGCGATAGAGATACAGCGCATAGAAGAGTGTCGAGTTGGCCGGGCCGCCACCCGTCATCACGTAGGCTTCGGTGAAATACTGGAACGCCCAGATCAAACTGGTGACAAGGTGGAAAAAGACGACAGGCGTGATAAGGGGCAGGGTGATCCGGAACGTCTTGTGCCACCAGGAAGCGCCGTCTAGCGCCGCTGCCTCATAGTAGCTGACCGGAATCTCCTGTAGGGCCGCCAGGTAGATCACCATCTCGCTGCCGACGCCCCAGACTGCCATTATCACCAATGATGGTTTCGACCATACAGGCGAGCCTATCCACGGTGGGCCATTTATCCCCAGCAAACGCAGGAAGGCGTTGAGCAGGCCCCACTGCGGGTTAAGGATCCAACTCCAAACCACGGCTGAAGCCACCACAGGGACGATGGTAGGCATGAAGTAGATGCCGCGGTAGAATGCGACCTCGGGCAGGCGCACGTTCAGCGCCAAGGCCATAACGAAAGCACCGGCGATACTCGCCGGAATGGCCAGTAATGCAAAATAAAGAGTGTTGTAAAGGGTTATGTAGAACTTGTCGTCCACGAAGAACAGCTCATGGTAGTTCGCCAGCCCCACCCAGGTTGGCGGTGTGAACAGCGAGAACTGGGTGAAGCTATAGTAAAGCGAGACCACAATGGGCCACAGGGTGAACACCAAAAAGCCGACAATCCAGGGAGAGATGAACGCCAGCCCAACGAAAAGGCGGCGCCTCTCGCGCCGGTTCAACCGGCTCGGTGCCCTAGGAAAAACCTTCCCAGCCGTTGCGAAACTAGCCATATCCGCTGTCCCCTAGGTCCCCCGGCCGACACATGGCGCCTGTCGGCCGGGGTAGTGATGCGCCCGTGATTGCTCTGGGGCGCACGGCCACAACGCCTACTTGATCTTGTCTAGCTCAGCTGACACTTTCTGCTGGACGGCGTCCAGCGCTGGCTGCGGCTCGGCCTGGCCGGCAAACACCGAAGAGACAGCGTTACTCAACTCATCGAAATACACTGATGTGACAGGCAGCGGGGCCCACGCCGTGGCATTGGGCGAGTTGGACAAGTCAACGAAAACTTGCACCTTAGGATCGGTCGAGTATCCCTGCAGGACGGACTTGAGCTGGGGAATGTTGGCCACAAGCTGAGAGAACTCCTTGCTCACCTGTGGATCCGTACCCAGCCACTTGGCAAACTCCCAGGACTCGTCAGGATGCTTGACGGCGTTAGGGATTACGATGGGGTTCGTCATCACATTGCTGCTATTCGCATAGGCCGGATCCGCCGGTGGCACTCCAGCCACGCCGTAGTCCAGGTTGGGTGCATATTGCTTGATGAAAGCCGGCTGCCAG
>Ga0078972_1008210_pt1 | contig 22131 bp, 20 predicted proteins | sample YelNatPaOPGAMG01_FD_67568 | JGI IMG/M metagenome (GOLD analysis project Ga0078972, IMG submission 67568) | Hot spring thermophilic microbial communities from Obsidian Pool, Yellowstone National Park, USA - OP-RAMG-01 (SPADES assembly) (version 2) | ecosystem: Environmental > Aquatic > Thermal...
AATCGTTCCTTTCCCCCCCCTGTCATGGCGACCCCCTCCCTTCCCCCCTCTTGTCTTGGCGACCCCCTGCCTTTCCCCCTCTTGTCATTGCGAGCACCTGCCTTTCCCCCTCTTGTCATTGCGAGCACCTACCTTCCCCCCTTTTGTCATTGCGAGCACCTGCCTTTCCCCCCTTTTGTCATTGCGAGCACCTACAAGGTGCGTGGCAATCTCGCTGTAAAAAGGACAACAATTCCTTTCCCCTTCGGGGAGAGGGGATGTTGTTGGCTTCCTCTTGATATTCGGGAGCGGGTCAGCGATATTTATGCTGAACTCGGAAAACAACTCTCAGAGAAGGGCCATTCCATCGGACCTTCGGTTTCTTCCCTTCGATGGACGAGATGAACCAGCCCACGGACCAGCGAAACTCCCCACAGCAAAAAAAGCCCTGGAAAGCCCTTTTCTCTTTTTGTGCTTTCCATTTTCTCGACGACGGCTTCACCGATTCGATCTATCTCCTTCTCCCCTTCATCGCGACGGAACTTGGCCTCTCCTTCGGCCAGGTGGGTTTTCTCAAAGGGATCTTCTATGGTTCCATGGGCCTTTTTCAATTCCCTCTGAGCCTTCTGGGTGAAAAGATGGGTGAACTGGTCGTTCTTTTCCTCGGCGGGATCGGCTTAACAGGCGGCTTTCTCCTTCTCAGCTTGGCCCATACTTACGGAACTACCCTTCTCTGCCTTGTCTTCTCAAAAGGAACTGGAGGGGGGCAGCATGGCCTGAGCTCTTCGATTCTTTCGAGGGCCTTCGAGGTCTCGGGCCGCCGGGCCGCCATGGGAACCTACAATTTTTCTGGGGACCTGGGGAAGGTTTGCATTCCTTTCTTGTTGACTTTCTTGATTGGTTTCTGGGGGTGGAGAAAGGCCGTCTTTCTCCTCTCTCTCTTCGGCGGGGCCGCGGTCGTCCTCCTTTATGGATTGACCGCGAGAAATAAAGTGATTTCGTCCACCCCCCGCCAATCCGAGCATTCGAGCAAAGGGAATCGCTGGGGCATCCGAGACCGAAAGAGCTTCGGAGCCCTTCTTACGATCGGGATCATCGATATTTCAGTAAGATCGGCCTTGCTCACTTTTCTCCCCTTTCTCCTCATCGAAAAGGGCGTTTCTTCTCTTCACACCGGGTTTGCCCTCACCCTGCTCTTCGTTGGAGGGGCCTTGGGAAAGTTCTTCTGTGGACTCCTGGCGGAATGGCTTGGCGTCTTGCCCATGGTCGTGAGCACCGAACTTCTGACTGCGGTGGGCATTCTTTCTTTCGTTTGGCTGCCGCTATCCGTGATATGGATGACTCTTCCTTTGGTAGGCGTGGTTTTGAACGGGACCTCTTCAGTCCTCTATGCCACGGTGGCGGAGATCAGTCCCCCCGAATCCCGGGCACGAGGCTATGGCCTCTACTATGCAATCACCTTAGGCTCGGGCGCCATCTCTCCTATGCTTTTCGGCCTCCTCATCGACCTCACGAGCCTCGGCATCAGCATGATCCTAACCGCTTTGCTCGCCCTTCTAACCCTTCCCCTGTCCCGCTACCTATCAACAGGAAGGGGCCGAACGACAGCAGGGTGAATCCCTCAATGGACATCGGATTATCCTTCGGGTTCATGGAACCGCAATCGAGGGTTAAGGAATTGCGACTTCCCTCTCCCTTACGAGGCTGGAAAGGGAACTGAGGATGAACTCCTTTGCATCGAGTATTTCAAGAAGAACCGGTTCTCCCTCCTTGGAAAAATGGATGATCATCTGCCCCTCCTCCTCGGCGTAATCAATCTTCTTATCCGAGAATTCAATGAGGAGCGCATCGACATCTTTGCTATATCGGATCTTTCTCATATCGGGACCTCCTCCCCGGGTAAAGCGTAACAACATAAACCTCTAAGGAGATGAGGGAAGGGGGGTCACTTTTTCGTGGATGAGGATTTGGCGTTTTTCCAGCTCCCGGAAAACCTCGGAGGGGTCAAAGGCCCGCTCGGGGATGACAACGCCTTTCTCCTCCACCTTCCCCGAAGCAAGGATTTGAGCTCCGATCGAAAGAGGAATTCCGACGCATCGCGTATAGGCCCTCAGTTTCTCCCACCCCGGGACCGAGCCGTCGGAGCGGGGATGGGTATGGGTCAGGATATGTTGAACCTTCTGCCCGTCCTTCGTTCCGATCACTTCGACATGGAGGGCATATCCATAAAGGTCCGTTGTTTGCCCTTCTGGAGCTTGCCTCAGATAGGCGGCGATTGCATCGAGGATCCCGATCTCCGCCTCTCCCACCTTCACCCTGTCGTTCCGCATGAAGCCCCAATCGTAGAGGGCTTTGATCAACTCCATGTTTTTCGGTGGCCAGGTCCCTCGAACCTCGATGAGCTTCACCCCTTTGTGGGCAAGATATTGGGCGACGGTCTTCGTCTCGGCATGGGGGATGATATACTGAGGGTGGGTTCCGAAAGGCTCAGGCAGGGCGATCTCCCTTGGCCTGGCAAAGGGCGGAACCTGAATGAAGCGGCCGTTTTCAAAGACCACTCTCCCAGGCAGGTCCGGGTCGTACTCGTAGGTTGTGGTTTCCGTGATCGACGGAGAAAAGGCAATGGGACGAAAGGCGCCATGGCTCACGCGAACGATCTCCACCGTCTCCATCCGATCGGCTGCATGTTTGACCATCATATCGGTGATCCCCGGGGTCATCCCAAATCCGGGGACGTGCGTCTTGCCGTGGCCTTTGAAGACCGGATCATATTTATACTCCTCGCCAAAGCCGTTGAGATTGATCCCATGACAACCCGCTTCGGCAATGCAGGATGTAGAGAGATCGTTGAGGGAGATCGTCGTCCCATCCATCACGACGTCGTATTCTCTCATGACCCGAACGGTCTCGGCTCGGTTTCGGATATCCACTTTCTTGAAATCGAGTCTCGAGTCGCCGAGCCACTCGAGAACTTCGTGACCCGCCCTCTCATCCACATCGGCCACAGTGATCTTCTCAAAAGAAGAAAAGGTGACAAGATCCAAAACCGCCTCACGACAGATCCTTCCTGCACCGCCCAGGCACAACACCTTCATGAAAGGTCTCCTCTTTGTCCTCATCGCCGCCCCGTCGAAAGGACCTTCTTCCGTTGCGAAGAGGGTCCGCGGAGAGGCGGCCTCGTGGAATTTCTAAAACATCGCACGACCGCTATGTTTTCATCAGGATATGGAGGCTTTCAGGAATGGAGAGATAGATCTTCTCTCCCGTCTTGAAGACACCGGTCTCTCTCGGATTGGATTGGTCGACGATCATCTTCTCGCCCTTGATCTCGATCGTGTATTTCGCTAAGGAGCCGACGTACATACCGATTTCGACCTCTCCTTGAAACACATTGACTCCCTCGGCCGGCGCGCTTCGGGAAAGACCGATCGTTTCAGGACGGATGACCAGTTTGACTCGATCTCCCTTCGTAAAGCTTCTTTCGGGAATGAACCGGATTCTGCCAACGGGCGTCGACACGATCACCCGATTGAGCCCGATGTCGACCTCCTCAACCAGACCATCCAGGAAATTGACATACCCCACAAAACCGGCGATGAATTCATTGGTCGGGTGCTCGTAGATCTCGATGGGGGTCCCGATCTGCTGAATGGTTCCATCCCGAAGGACGACAATGCGGTCCGAAATGCTCATCGCCTCGAATTGATCGTGAGTGACGAAAATGGTAGTGATCCCCAGCCGTTCCTGAAGCTTTCGAATCTCGCCTCGCATGATGAGCCGTAGGTTGGCATCGAGATTCGAAAGGGGTTCATCCAGCAGCAACACTTTCGGCTCCAGACTGAGAGCCCGGGCCAAGGCGACGCGCTGCTGCTGGCCACCGCTGAGTTGATCAATCATACGCTCCCCAAGCCCTTCGAGCTTCACCAGGGCAAGAAGCTCCTCGACCCGTTCTCGGATCCTCTGGGCCTTCCATTTCTTGATTTTAAGACCGTAAGCGATGTTTTCGGCCACGGTCATGTGGGGAAAGAGGGCGTAGTTTTGAAAACAGATCCGTGTATCTCGGAGATTGGGGGGGAGATGATCGATCCGCTGGCCGTCGAGAATGACATGGCCTGAATCGAGGGGGGTAAAGCCTCCGATGATCCGAAGCAGTGTCGTTTTTCCGCAGCCGCTCGGCCCCACGAAGGTGACGAGCTCGCCCTTCGCAACCTCGAGAGAGATGCCTTTCAACACCTCGAGGTGATCGTAGAATTTGTGAATGTCTTCGAGAATGAGCATGGGCAAAGGCTCGGAAGATCCCATGATATGTTAAACTCCTTTTTTCTGGGATAGATCAAATCCTGTCTTCTTGGTCAAATAGTTGAGGAGAATCATGCACAGCACGACGATCAAGACCAGTTTCATCGTGGTGGCGGAGGCTACGCCAATTTCTCCATAAACCGCTGCGTCGAAGATTTTCACCGCCGCCAGTTCAAATCCCGGGCTCACCAGAAAAACGACGGCACTCAGGGAAACGATGGCCGTCATGAAGGTATAAAGGAACCCGGCGATGAAGGCGGGAAACATGATGGGAAGGACGATCTTGTAAAAGGTTGTCAGGAAGTTCGCCCCCAAATCTGCCGAGGCCTCTTCGATCTCGATATTGATCTGATGAAGCTTGCTGATCCCGGCCTCCACCCCTACGGCCAAGAACCGAAAAACGCAGTTGAGGGCTAGGATCATCATGCCTCCCGTCAATTTGAAGGGCGGCGTATTGAAGGCCAAAAGGTAGCCGATCCCGATCACCGTACCGGGAAGGGCGAAACCCGAAAGAGAGAGCATTTCGATGAACGTTCTGCCGAAGAATTTGCCGCGAACGATCACGTAGGCAAGAAGGGTTCCGATGACGGCTCCGATGAAGGCGGCGATAAGAGAGACTTGGATGCTGTTGTAAATGGCCCGGTTCGATTCGAAATTGAGGATATGGCTGAGGACGAAAGTATTGTTCACCCCGAGGATCTTCGTAAACGAGGCCAAAAGAACCACGCCAAAAGAGATCAAAACCGCTGAAACGGATAGAAACCCGATGAGGAGAAAAGGAACCTTCACGAGGGGTGTCATCTTCCGAGGCTCCGACGCAACGGGCTTCCCTCCGATCGTCGTGAACTTCTTTCCCGTAAGGAGGTAGTTGTGAAGGAAGAAGATGATGATGCAAGGAACGATGAGGACCACGGAAAGAACGCTCCCCATCTCAAAATCGGCCTCCCCGATGATCATCGTATAGGTGTCGGGAGCCAGGAATGGGGTTCTTCCTCCAAGGATCGCTGCGTTTCCAAACTCGGCGATGGTCATCACGAAAACGAGGAGGCCCGCCTTCAGGATTCCCGGCGCGAGCAGAGGAATCGTGATGGTTCGAATGATTCTCATTTCCGAGGCCCCCAAATCGTAGGCGCTCTCTTCCAGGTTGGGGTTTAGCGACATGAGGGTGTTCTCGATCATCAGGAACGCAAGGGGAATGAAGGCCAGGTTTTGGGCAATAACGACGCCGGTAAATCCGTAAAGGTTCCAATGAATTCCCAGGCTGTTCGTCAAGACCCCGTTTCGGCCGAAGAGGATGATCAGGGAGATGGCGAAAAGGTAGGGAGGGGCGATGAGGGGCATCATCGTGATGACTTTGAGGGGTTTCCGTAGAGAGAACGGGCCTCGGGTTGTGAGATAGGCGAGACAGAATCCCACGATCAGGCAGATGATCGTATTGATAAAGCCCAGCAAGAGGGTGTTGAGAAGGGACCGGAAATAGTAGCCTTTGGCAAAAAACTTTGCGTAGTAGGAGAGCGTCCACCCCTGAGGTCCCTTGACGCTTTTCACCAGCACCGCGAGGATCGGGTAAAGGAGAAACAGCGCCAGAAGCAAGAAGAGCACAAGAGCAAGGATATGGATCAGCCTGGCGTTGACGAAGGTTTTAACTCCCTCCCAGAGGGTCGCTCGGGCGGGAATGGACGGCTCCAGCGTGGCGGGCGTTCCCATTTTCTCCCTTCATCTCAAATGGCTTTGTCGCGTTTTCGTTGAGCGGGTTCGCTGTTCAACCGGAAGAGGCCCCTGTTCCGGCTCACCCCCTTGAGGTGAGCCGGAACAGAGAAGCCTTTCCATCACTTGAATTCCGTTCTAAACTTCTCTTTCCAAATGTCGTTCCATTTGGGTCGATTCTCCGCCGCCCAACCCAGATCGAGCTTGATATATTTGGGAGTAATCTTTCCATAGAGCTCATTTGCCGCAGGCCGTGGGGTGATATAACCGATTTTAGCCATCATATCGCTGAACTCCTGGGTTCCCAGCACGTCGATGACCTTTTCGCACTCTTTCTGCATCTTGGTCCCTTTCAGAATCAACGCAAAGGTCCCGTCATATCCAATGCCTTCTTCCGGAATGCTCCAGATGAGGGGATAGCCCTCGTCGATCCGCTTCTTCACGTTCTCGTCCGAGGTGATGCCCAGAAGGAACTCGCCCCTTCCCACAAGATCTGTCGGCGCATTTCCGCTTCGGGTGTAGTGGTGAATGTTCTTGTCGAGAGCCGCCAGGAACTTCCACCCCTCCTCCTCTCCGTAAAGGGCCAAGAAGGAGTATCGAATCATATTGGCTGTCCCCGAACTGAGGGGAGAGGGCATGACGATCTGATCTTTCCACTTCGGATCCAAAAGCTCCTTCCAGCTCTTGGGCATGGTGTAGCCCTTTGCCGCCAACTTGTCTTTGTTTCCCACCAGAACAAAAGAGAAGTTGGAGATGTTGTACCAGTAACCTTCAGGATCCGCGAAAACCGGGTCCACGCCTTTCCACCCGGGCGACACGTAAGGGACCGCCCATTTGTTCTTCTTGGCCATGAAAGCCAGAGGCGAACCACAGCCCACGATCATATCGGCATTGAAGTTCGGTGCTTCGGATTTTACCTTCGCCTCGATCTCTCCAAAGGACTGAAAGGTCTGAAGAATCTGGATCCCTGTCTTTTCCTTCACAAAATTGACGATCTTGACATTGTTCTCAGGCGATGTGCCCATGTAGGCTCGAAGGCTCTGAGCCCCTCCATCCTCTGCCACAAGAGCGAAAAACAGAATGGCCATTAAAAAACCGACGATCCATTTCCCTTTCATCTTTTGATCCTCCTTTCAAAATCCGATTAGGGTTGAAACAAAAACGTCTCTTTTCCACCACCTCCTTTCCAACTCCATTCTACCAAGCGCATCTCAATTGTCAAGGCTCCAACCGTTTAGCTCAGGTCCTTCATCTGCCTTGATGCGTTTCCCTAAAAAAAGATCAAACGGATCACCCCGAAACTTAGACCCGCCATCACCGCGGACGCTGGAATGGTGATGAACCACGCCACCACAATGTTTTTCGCAACCCCCCAACGAACCGCCGAAATCCTTTCCCCAACTCCTACACCCATGATGCTTGAGGAGACCACATGGGTCGTGGAGACGGGTCCGCCCAAGAGCGCGGCTCCGAGAATGACCGAGGCCGATGCCGTTTGAGCACAAAAGGCATGGATGGACCTAAGGCGATAGATCTTCCCACCCATCGTCTTGATAATCCTCCACCCTCCGCTCGCTGTCCCCAAGGCGATAGCAAGGGCACAGCTCAAGATCACCCAGAAAGGGATGTGAAACGTCGAGGAATAGCCCAACAGGACCAAGCCCATGGTGATCAACCCCATCGATTTCTGGGCGTCGTTCGCTCCATGGCTCAACGAAAGGGCAATCGACGACGGAATCTGGAGCTGTTTGAAAAAACCGCTGATGGTGGGCTTCGCGTTCTTCGATAATCTCAGGGTGAATCGGTAAAAGAGAACCCCAAAGACGAGCCCTAAGAGGGGTGAAAAGATCAAAGAGGCCATGACGTAGAGAAGCCCATTCCACAAGATCTTATCTGGACCGTAGGCCACCAGAACGGCCCCCACCATCCCCCCGATCAAGGCATGAGAGGAGCTCGAAGGAAGTCCCCACGCCCACGTGATAAGATTCCATGAGATGGCGCCGAGGAGGGCTGCGATCAGGAGAGCGGCCGAAAGCTCCACCACAGCCGCATCAAAGGTCGAAACGTCGATGATCCCCTTTCCTATCGTCTTGGCCACGGCCGTCCCAAAGAGAAAAGGCCCGACAAAGTGGGCCAGGGCAGCCAATCCCAGTGCCTTCCGCGGGGTCATGGCTCCGGTCACGACGATCGTTGCCACCACGTTGGCCGCATCGTGAAACCCGTTGGAATAGTCAAAAAAGAGGGCCAGTCCAACGATCAGGGCACAAAGGACGAAAAGCCCATCAACGGTCATTTTGCCCTATCCCCAACCGAAAAACTGACATCTCAGACCATCCCTTGCGATTCTTTCATGGCTTCTCACTTTACGCCCTTTTTCCTCCTTCCCTTTATCGTTCGAAGAGGCGGCGAAGGACCTTTCGACTTGCTCGGAGGAGGATTTCGATATCCTCCTGCGTATGTGCCAGAGAGAGATAGAGCTTCGTTCCCATCGGGTTAAGAAAGATGCCTTCCTCGAAGAGGCCCAGGGCGAACTGTCGTCCCTTGAGCCGATCCGCCTGAAAAGCCCCTCGATAGTCCAAAACTTTCTCTTCTGTAAACAGAACCTGACAGAGCGGCCCGTCTCCCAGGACCTGCGCCGAAATCTCCATCTCCTGAAGAAGCGACGCAAACCCTGCTCTCAGGTCCCTTCCCAGACCGTGGAGCCGCTCGTAACTTCCCCCTTTTTTCAGTTCGCCAAGCGTTGCCAGACTCGCTCCGGCGGAGATGGGATTACCGGCGAGGGTGGAGGCAAACCAGACGTATCGGTCCTGACCAAGGTTCGATTCCGTGCAGAGGTCGAGGATCTCCCCTTTTCCGCAGACCGCACCGATGGGATAGCCGCCTCCCAGGGCCTTTCCGAAGGCCGCAAGATCGGGTACTACGCCATAATACTCCTGGGCACCTCCATAGGCAAGGCGGAAACCCGTCACCACCTCATCGAAAATGAGAAGAATGCCCCTCTCCCGGGTGATCTTTCGTATCCCCTCCAAAAATCCCTTGACCGGTGGGGTGCAACGCTGAAGGGGCTCCATGATGACGCAGGCCATCTCGTCTCCGTGTTCATCGATGATACGCCGGGTTGTGTCGAGATCATTGAAAGGAGCGATCAGCACTTCGTCCAGGATCCGTTGGGAAACACCGGCCGAGGTGGGCTCGGGACGAGGAAAGGGGTAGAGATGCTGGGGAAAGAGGCTCATCACACCCACGTCATGGGCACCGTGATAGGCTCCTTCAAATTTCAAGATCTTTCTTTTTCCTGTGAAGGCCCTTGCGAACCGCAGGGCATAGAACGTGGCTTCCGTTCCCGATGCCGCAAACCGGATCTTCTCGGCACAGGGAATCGCCCGAGCCAATTCTTCAGCCAACTCAAGGGCCGTCTCATTCACGTAGGAGAAGCTCGATCCCTTTTCAATCTGCTTACGAACCGCCTCTGTTATCGCAGGATGGGCATGACCCAAGATAACAGAGCCCCAAGAAAGGGAGTAGTCCACGAATGTCTTTCCGAAAACATCGTAAACCTTCGAGCCCTTTCCATGGGAGATGACCGTAGAGAGCTCTCGGGGAATATTGAACTCCCCAAAAGAACCACCCGGAAAGAGACGGAAAGAACGTTCCACCCACACTTTGGAGGTCATCCCCGAGATCCCTCTTCTCAGGCCTTTACTGCATCATCCACCAAATGGACGGCCTTGTCAATCTTCTCCACCCCTTCCATCAACTGCTCCTCGGTAATGCAGAGAGGAGGAGCAATAAAGAGCACATTCCACCGGGAATAGCCCGTCACGCCATCGGCTTTCATCTGGCCGAGGAGCGAGCTCATCACAGGACTCTTCTTTTCGTAGTTCTCCACGGTCCACGGAACAAGGGGGGCCCGTGTCTTTCGATCCTTCACAAACTCGATGGCTGCAAAGAGCCCCAGTCCCCTGACATCGCCAATGCTCGGATGACGCTCCTTCATCTTTTCCAGTCGGGCCAGTAACTTGGCACCGAGGACCCTCGAGTTCTCGACAAGCCCTTCTTCCTGATAGACCCGAATGCTGGCAATGGCTGCGGCACAGGCGGTGGGGTTCCCAAATTGGGTCAACCCTCCATAGAAAATGCGATCATCCAGAAAATCTCCGATCTCCTTTCGGACCACGGTAGCACCCAGAGGGAGAGCCGCATTGTTGATCCCCTTGGCCAAGGTCATGATGTCGGGAACGACGTTCCAATGCTCACAGGCGAACATCTTTCCTGTTCTGCCGAAACCTGTCATCACCTCGTCGGCAATGAGAAGGATCTTGTACTCGTCGCAGATCTGGCGAAGCTTCTGCATGTACCCGTCAGGAGGAATGATACGGCAGTTGCTTCCTGTAATCGGCTCGACGATCACGCCGGCAATGGTCTTCGGGCCTTCCACTTCGATCACCTCGCGGATCTGATCCGCGCAAAAGACCTCACACTCCGGATAGGTCTTCCCGAAGAAGCATCGATAGCAGTAAGGATCCCAAATCCGAACCATGCCCGGGATTCCCGGCTCGTTCGGAAGCCTTCGGGGATCTCCGCTGATCGACATGGCTCCGTACGTAGCCCCATGATAGGAGCGCCACCTGGAAATGATCTTCTGCTTTCCCGTGAACGCGCGGGCCATCTTGATCGCGTTCTCGTTGGCTGTCGCTCCTCCGGAGGACAGAAAGGTCTTGGTCAGATCTCCCGGCGTGATCTCCGCCAAGATCCGACAGAGCTCCGCCCGTGTCTCGTTTGATGCGCCGGGACCGATGTAGCAAAGCTTCTCGATCTGTTCGTGAATCGCAGCAATGACCTTTGGATGCTGGTGCCCGGCATTCACATTGAAAAGTTGCGAGGAGAAATCGAGGTACCGCTTCCCCGTCTCGTCCCAGATCACCGCCCCCTCTCCGCCGGTGACGATGAAGGGCTTAAAATCCTTCTGAGCCATCCAACTGTGGATGACATACTTCCTTTCGTTTTCCGCCACTCTCAAAGGATCCATATCCTTCTCCTTTCGTCTTTCAAAAAAATTCCTTTTCGATCAGTTCCGGAAGATCGGCCACGCTCGGGATGACGTGGGTGTGCCAATATCGGCCCCAATCCGTTACGGGTCGGGGTCCGCTCAGAACGCCGATGACCCCCCGACACCCCGCATTTCGTCCCTCCAACATGTCCGCAGGCGTATCGCCGATCTTGATCACCTCGTGAACGCTCTGGATGTTCAAGTGGGTCATGGCGTAAAAGATCATGAAGGGCGCAGGCCTCCCGATCTGGCCAGGAATATGCTCCACATCGACCGCCAGGTCCACCAAACCGTCCCGAACCCAACCGAGTCCCTCCATGATCGCATCCGTGATCACCCGATGAAATCCCGTATCCGTAGCCACTTTGATGCCATGCTCGTGACACCACCGAAAGGTGTCTGAAGCCCCCGGAACCTCCTTACACTGCTTCCGGTAGTAATCGAGCATGATCTCCTGGTAGCGGTCAAAGACCTTCTTGGCCAAATCGTAGGTCTCGGGATCCTTGATCTTCTCGAAATCCTCGATATCGATCTTTTTCCCCATCTCCCGGGCGATGAGAAACTGGTAAAGATGAATCTTGTTCGTTCCCATGTGAAAGAGGATCTCCTCGGGAGTCGTCTTGAGGTTGAATTCCTGGGCCGCCTGATAAAGGCAGTCCCGTACCCCCGTATCATCATGAACCGTCGTCCCTGAGAGATCGAACATCACCATGCTGATCTTTCCCATCGTTTCAACCCTCCGTGTGAAGAAGTCCTAAGGCCGGCTCCCTTGAATTCTATAGAACGTTGTCCTACATTATTCAATGGAATAATTTTCATCGTTTCGATGAATTCAGGTTATCCATGAACTTCAACCAACTCAAGGCCTTCTACTTTGCCGTCAAATTCGGAAGCTACGGTGCCGCGGCCCAGGCCCTCTACATCACCCAGCCCGCGGTGACCAAACAGATTCAGCAGCTCCAGGCCACCTACGGCGTGAAGCTCCTCAATCGTTTTGGCAAGAAGATGGTCCCCACCGATGCGGGAGAGGTGTTGTTCGAATATGCGGATCGAATCTTTCAAATCGAAAACCAGCTCGAAGAAAGCCTCCGCGACTTCCAGCAACGCCATAGCGGCCGACTCCGAATCCATGCCGGCGAGAGCTTTGGCGCCTATTATCTCCCCTTCATCATCAACCTCTTCCGGAAGAAGTACCCCAAGATCCACATCTCCGTCAACATCTTGCCCAATCAAGAAGTGATCGAAAACACCGTCAAACTGGAAAACGACCTGGGATTTATCTCCTATCCCATCGACCACAAGAAACTGGTCGTTCAAGAGGTGTTGGAGGATCGACTGGTCCTCATCGTCCCCCTCTCCCATCCCTTCGCCCGAAAGAAGACCCTCGATCTTCGCAAGCTCGACGGCCAGGCCCTGATCATGCACGAAAAAGGCTCTGCCACCCGCGAGATCGTCGATCAGTTCCTCGAAAGGCATCACCTCTCGGTCTTCATCACCCTCGAACACTCCAACAACGAGGCCATCAAGCGAGCGGTGGAAGAAGGGATTGGAATCTCCCTCATCTCCGAGCACGTGGTCAGGGAAGAGGTGAAGCGGAAAACCCTCAAGGCCATCCCTCTGGCTGAACCCATGCTCAGGCGGAAATTCTACCTCATTTACCACAAGGACAAATATCTTTCCCAGCCCTTTCAGATGTTCCTCAGCATGGTCAACCAGTGGGCGACCAGCTCCTACAAGGCTCCGCCTCCGCCCCTCCCTACATCCCCACCTCGATGATCAATCCCTTCCCCACTTCTTCAAATAGTCGCCGAAGAGCTCTTCGTCCGTAGGAACGTACTCCTCCACAGGGACGGAGAGCCACGTATAGTTGAGGAAATTTCGGTAATTGATGTTTTCGCTCGTCATGTTGCCGGCCCAAGTGCCGCAGCCGAGGCTTTCGGTCCAGATCTGGCCGTTGTACCAGCTCCCGGTGTTGACCAGGCAGTGGGGCATATTGACCTCCACCCGGCCCACCTTGGCCCTCAGGGCAAGCTCCTCCATCCGATCCTGGCGATTGCTGTGAAGGGAAACCGAGTGGCCAATGCCCGAAAACTCGAGGATCCTTTCGAGACGATCGAGCATCTCGTTCCAATCGTTCCACTTCCATACCGTGAGAACCAGGCTCAATTTCTCACCGGAGAATCGGTCTTCAGGCCCGATCTTTTCACCCATGACCATCAGGAACTTCGTCCCCGGCGGAGGGCTGATGCCTGCAGCCTGGGAAATGACAGCCACCGATCTTCCGAAGACATCCCGATTCAGGGTTTTCCCATCAGGCCAAAGGGCCTTTCGCACCTTCTCCCGTTCTTCGGTGGTGCAGAGATAGCCTCCCTCCTTCTTCAAGAGATCCATGAAGGTATCGTAGATGGGTTCATAGATGGCGACCGCGTTTTCCGAGGAACAGGAGGTGGAGTTATTGGCCGTTTTCGACCGCATGATCTTGTTGGCCGCAGCCGGTAAATCCGCCGTCTCATCAACAATGGAAACGACATTGCCTGCACCCACGGTATGGGCAGGTTTTCCAGCCCCGTAGACCACCTTGATCAACGCCGCCCCTCCCGTCGCCATGACAAAATCCACATTCCGCATCAACTCCTGAGTCTTCTCGTTCGAAGGGTCTTTGATGCACTGGAACAGATCCTCCGGGGCCCCAATCTTCTTCAGGGCCTTTCGCCCAAGCTCCACCGCCAAATAGGAACACTGTTTCGTCCTCGGATGAGGAGAACAGATCATGGCATTTCGGGTCTTTAAGAGGCTCAAACCTATCGTGCAAACCGTTCCCTCCGGATTGGTCATGGGCACCACGTTCGCCACCACGCCAATGGGTTTGGCGTAAACCTTGATGCCCCTTTTCTTGTCCTCCCGAACCAAACCGCAGGTCTTCACGCCTCGAAAGTCCCACATGGTCCCTCGAACCTTGTTCTTGATCTTGCTCACCTTATCCTCGTAAACACCGATCTTCCCCTCGTCCACCGCCAGCTTGGCCATGGCGTGAAGGTTCTCGGGCTTTTGCCACTCCCAGCCCACAGCCGCACACATCTCGTCCACCTTCTCCTGGGGCCAGTATTCAACAATCTGAAAGGCCTTCTTCGCCCTTTCGTACATGAGCTTGATATTATCATTATGATCTTGTGCCATAGGAATTAAACCCCCTTTCTTTGCTCGATGCGCCCCTTATTCCTTCCGGTCCTCGGGCCGCGGCACAGGCCTGAGGGGTGGGCCGTCATAGTACTTCGGCCCCTGAAGAGACAGATCGAGCAGATTGATCATCTTCGTCGTACGCGAAGCCCGCCATGCCTTCTCCCGGGTCATCTCCTCCATCGCATGGGCCGCACAACTGAACCCCCGACAGAGCACGCCTATCGCCCAGGCTGCCAGCGGACTGAACCCCAAGTCCATAAAAACCGAGTTCGCTCCACCGATCACATTGGTCCAGACCTTCTTGCCGTTGATCCGCTCAAAAGCCTTCTCGATCTCGATCTGAAGATCGTGAAACTTCCCCGCCACGCCCAGCTCCCTCGCCTTCTTCATGATCCGAATGGCTCGCGGATCGCCGTGGATATGTTGTGGCTGACCCAACCCCATGATCATCTTCCCCTGATGATCCCGTACAAGCTGTTCCGCCGTCTGGGCCAGGGTCCAACCCTTCTCCTCCGCCATCTTCATGTACTTATGGACCATCATCCCATGAAGATGACCCGGACCGTGAGCCTCGCCGAAGGTCATGATCCCCGCTGCAATCGCCGCATTCAAAGGGGGCCTCCCCGAGGCGCAACACCTCGCCGTTAAGGTCGAGGGAGATAAGGCATGCTCCATGAACTCCACCATGAAAAAGTTGAGCATCTTCTCCTCGTTGATCTTGGGCAGCCTCCCCTGAAAGAGCAAGAAGACCACCGCCGCAAAGCTCCACCCCGCCTCGGCGAGTTCCGTGGTATCATACCCCTGAAGCACAATCTTGTCGGCCGTCTTGTAGGCAAAGGAACACTGCCAGTGAAACGGCTCCCTTCCCGTCTGATCGTACTGATCGCCCCAATCCTCTGTCATACCTTCTCTCTCCTTTCCGAAATGGGATTTGCTTTTCGATGAGCAAATATAAAACGACATGTATTATGAGTCAATCTAATATTTTTTATGGTTTTGATGAGAAAAAGTTATGAAAAGACGGGGCTCGTGAAAGGGGGGGGAGGCTCCTCGCTCGGCCTCGGACGCGGCCTTCAGAAAGACTCTCGTGGAGCAAGGGCTTGCCCGTTGCCAGGCTTTCAGAAAACCTCTCCTCTGAGCTTTCGATAGACCCTTGTCAGGGCGAGGATGGCGGTGGCGTCTTCGATCTCGCCCCGCTCGATCATGGAAAGGACTTGATCAAAGGAGAAGCGATGAGACGTCAAGAGCTCGTCCTCATCCAGCCGGCTGGGGCAGGACCTAAGCCCTGTAGCCAGATAGAGGTGGATCTGCTCATCGCTATACCAGGGGGCAATGAGAACCTCTCCGATTTTTTCGAAACGATCCCCCCGAAGCCCGCATTCCTCTTCCAGCTCTCTTCGGGCACAGGTGAGCGGGTCTTCGCCGGGCAGAAGGGTCCCCGCAGGAATCTCCCAGATAGACCTCTTAATCGGAGGTCGCCATTGGTGGATCAAAACGACCGACTCGTCTTCAAAAAGGGGCACAATGGCCGCTGAGCCGGGATGCTGAATAAACCCGTAGCGACTTTTCCTTCCGTTCGGAAGGCTCTCTTGGGCGCAAACAAAATCGAAAGCCCCACCATGCCAGATCGTATCCTGCTTCCTTGCGATGGGGGCCGCCGCGGGTGGTCCTTGCCCATTTTGATTCGCTTCCCTCATCGCCTCTCACACCTTCCCTTCCGTATGACGCAATGTGCCGTCCTCCAGGATCTTCTTCAGAAGGGCACGGTAGGAGGGATCTTTCGAGAGGGTGGCCTCGTTCGAACGTACACCATCCCGGATGATCATGGCCATCTCCACAACCCTTTTCCCCAGCGCGCGGGCCGAACGAACCGCGATCTGAACATCCGGCCTTCCTTCCTCGAGGAGCGTCTTGAGGGCGCTCACCTTCGGACTCACCTCGGTCCAGCCCCCTGCCCCGATATAGGACTCCCAAAGGTCCCCTGCGACGGGCACGCACCGCATGAGGATGGCGTGGGTATTGATGAAGGCCTGAGCATGCTCCTGGCCTGCGAAAATGTGGCTCCCCTGCGTGATGGCTCCCATGGCCTTCATCAGACGAGGCATCCGGTAGACGGGCTCCTCACCCTCTCGCGTGAGGTAGTCCGAAAAGTAGTAGCCCAATGAATTCCCCAGCCGATCGATGAAGCACTTTACTTGCCCTGGAATGGACATGTGATAGACCGGAAGGGAGTAGATGATGCCGTCGGCATCCAACCATCTGTCCCGAAGCTCCTGAAAACCGTCTTTGATCCGGCACTCTCCCTTGAGCCTCCGATGAGCGCCGCAGGCATCACAGGGTGCAAAGGGCGTCTGTCCAAAAACATAGATCTCCTCTTCCACCTCGTCAGGATAGGCTTTGAGGACCTCGTCGAAGGCCTGCTGGAGCAGAAAAAGACTGTTCCCTTTCCTCGGGCTCCCACAGATGCCTAAAAGACGGATCTTCGGTTTCTCGCTGCTCGTCACCTCTTCCTCCTTCCTACACGTTCTCGGATCTCTCCTTCATCAAAACCCCAATGCGCTCTGCTGTCGCAAAAATCCCCCGGCTGAGGGCCCTGGTGAGGGCGCCGAAGGGACCTTCCATCGGACCACCCTATCCCCCAGCCACCATGGGAAGGAACGATACCTCGTCGCCCTCGCGAACGATCGTTTCCCATCCGGAGAGGGAATAGATGCTCATACCGTTCAAAAGGATGATCAGGCTTCCCGTGTTCGAGAGAAAGTTCAGTTTCGGAGTGGTCCCTTCCTGGGAAAGCTTCTCCTTGAGTCGCCTGTGGAGGGTTTCGATTGAACTTCCCTCCTCCAGTTCGAGTTCGACTTGGTCAGGGATGGCCTGAGAAAAAACCTTGACTTTGACGCAAATCTTCATAAACCGAAATGTTGGAAAGAATTCTGGTAAAAGTCCTTGACAAGGTCCCAGACGGAGTCCTCATCGGGGTGTCGCTATGCCAGAGGCGGTTTCAGGCTACTCGGAAAGCCGAGGAACCTTTCCTTCAGGCTCCAATTCCTCCACCACCTCCCTTAAACCCAGTTGGAGGAGGGTCTCTCGGAAAGGCCAACTCGTCTTTCGGTCCCACCCGTGAAGGTCGTAATATTCGTCGAGCATCCGGTTGAGCATCTCCGGTGAATTGATAGGAACGAAGCCCTCTTTCTCCTCCATTGCCTTCGACACATCCTTGCCTCGCATGAGCGATTCGAGAGGTTCGTTCATCAACCGCCAGGGAAGCACATCGTCCTTTCGACTGGCTCCCTCACGAACGTTGAAGCTCTTTTCGAGGGTCAAAATCCTTCGTCCCGCTGTCATCAACTCTTCCTCGCTCACCTTCTTCCCGATCGCCGTAGAGAACATATTCGCCATCTGCTCGGGATCCACACCAAAACGGGATGTGTTGATAAACGCGCAAAGGCCAAGAGAATCGGTAGCGGCAAAGCAGTCCTCATGCCATCGAACGATCTCAGGTCGCTTCTCCACAAGCCGCGGGTTCGCGTACTTTTCATCTCCGGTGATCCTCTTGATGAGGCGCCGTCCTCCGGGTCGTGTTCCGAACTCAGCGATCGTCTCCGTATGAAGATGATCCGGCCCCCGGGGGTTCACGGCAAAGGCCAGAGCATAACCGAAGGCTGCTCTCGTCTCCACACGGGACTGCTCAAGCCCCTTCGACTGAATGGCCCACCTCTCCGAACCCTGCCCGATTCTCTCAGCAGCCCTCTTCACCCCCTCTGCCAAAAGGTTTCCGAGGCCTTGACGAAAGGCGATCCGCTTCACCATCTCGACGATGGCCTCACCGTTGCCCCACTCCAGGCTGAGGCCTCCTGCCTGTTCCTTCGTGATGACACCTCGCTCGTAACACTCCATGGCCCACTGGATCAGATTACCCGTCGAAATCGTATCGAGGCCGTAGATGTTGCAAAGCTCGTTGGCCTTGATCACGGTTTCGAGATCGGTCGTCCCGCAGCCCGCTCCGAGTGCGCTCAGGGTCTCGTATTCCGGCCCGCCCGTATAACAACCCGCATATTTCCCTCGCTCGATTTCGCAGTAGCGATGGCACGTGAAGATGCAGGCGTTACACCCGAGACGTCCCTTCAGATATTCGGACTCGGCCAAATAAGGGCCGCCGATCTTCTCCGCGCCCTCGATATAGCCCTTTTGAAAATTATAGCTTGGAAAGGCCCTGGCCTCGTTCACCATCGGCACACTCCCCGCCGTGCCGTAAAGGTGGGCAAACTTCGCCGTGGCGTCCTCGTAGGAATTCTTGATGGCGATGTGGCAGCTTCGATAGAAACCTTTGGGGTCGGCCACCCTCACGCCCCCATGGCCTCGCACCACAACGGCCTTCAGCCGCTTTGAGCCCATGACGGCACCCGCTCCTCCTCGAGCGGCGGCGTTGTAGATGGAAACCATGATTGCGGCAAATCGAACGAGATTTTCTCCCCCCTGGCCTATGGCCGCAACCTGGGCTTCGTCATCCCCAACCTCTCTCCGGAGAGCCTCCGTGGTCTTCCGCACGTCCTTTCCCCAAAGATGCTGAGCGTCGCGAATCTCCACTTGGCCATCATGAATCCAGAGATATGTCGGAGAGGAGGCTTCGCCATGGATCACCAGGTAGTCGAACCCGGCAAACTTCAACTCCGTTCCCCAGTGTCCACCTACGTTCGTCTTCAGGTAAAGATGGGTCGTTGGGCTCTTGCACGTGATCGTCGTCCTCCCGGAGGTCGGAGCAAAGGTTCCGGTGAGGGTCCCCGTTCCAAAGATCAAAACGTTTCCCGGACCAAGGGGGTCGATTCCCTCCTTGAGAGAATCCCAGAGAATCTTGGCGTTAACGCCCCGGCCGCCGATGAAGCGATCGATCCATTCCTCTGGAACAGGTTCAACCCATGTCTTCCTTTCCGAAAGATCGACGTGAAGAATTTTCCCAGCTATGGCAAACGGCATAACGCTTCTCCTCTATCCTCCCTCTCAGGCATAAACGAGCGCCTCGGGCAGTTGGCAGACTTTGACACATTCCGGATCTCCGTGACACAAATCACACGTAAAGGGCCTTTGACTTCGTGGATCAAAGAACATGGCGCCAAAGGGGCACGCCGTGACGCAGGCCTCGCAGCCGTTACAAAGTTCCTGGTCAACCTGGATTGCACCGCTACTGCCGCTCTTTGTGAGCGCTCCCACGGGGCAGGCGCTCACACAGGCAGGCTCCTCGCAAAACCGGCAGACAACGGGCGTATGTTTGCCCCGAGCCTCCTCGGAGCGGATCTTCACCCTCGAATCGTGATAATTACACTCCTCCGTATGCATAAATGAGCAGATCAGCATGCAGCTCCGACAACCGGTGCACTTCCCAGGATTAACTTTCAGTCTCATCCTTCTCGTCCCTTCTTTCTCGATGGCTTTCCCACCGTTCACCGTTCATCGTTCATTGTTCACTGTTCATTGTTCACTGTTCATCGTTCACCGTTCATTGTTCATTATTCACCGTTTCTCTATCAGTTCGATCCTGAAGACCACCGGGTTTTTCGAATCAGAGCAGCAGGCTACGGCAACCCCTTCTTCCTCCCACGGAAACCGTCCGCCATACTTAAGGGTGAGAAGGCAGGGATGGATCTCATGGTAGGCCCAGGCACAAAAATTGGGGATGGTTCTTGGCGGACTCTCGTCGGGGTGAATGAAGACGTCTCCCACCTTGAACCCAAACCGACACGTCCCGCTTCCCTGGATTTCCTTCACGGTGATCTTGAATTGTCTCTCCTTCGATCCACTCTTGCCTTCGTCCGTGGGAACGTCCAGATAGTCTCTCCTTTGGAAGAAGAGGGATTCGCCCTTCGTGACGAAGTCCGCCTCTTCGACCTCACCCACAAAGATCGTATGGTCTCCCGAATCGGTCTTGCTCACCACCCTGCAATCGAGGTATCCCAGACAGTCCGTCAGGATGGGGGCTCCGGTTTTGGCAACCCTGTAAGGAACGCTGGCGAACTTGTCGACATTTCGGCCGGACTGCTTCCCGAAGTGTCGGGCCAAGGAAACTTGATCGCTTCGCAGAACGTGGACGGCAAAAATCCCGCTCTCCTTGATGAGATCGTGAGAAAAGTTCTGCTTCCAGACGCTTGCCATCAAATAGAAAGGTTGCTCAGCCGAACGGCTCACCCAGGCCGCGGCCATTCCGTTGAGCCTGTCGCGGCATCGGGTTGTGATCACAAAGACCCCGCGCACGAATTTGTCGAAGACTCGATCGATCTGCGTGACCTCACGGCCTGTGCTCGTATATTCCTTCTCCTCTGCCATCCTTCTCTCCCGTCAGCATAGGTTCTACGTTCTAACTTTTCATATACGACTTTCCCGCCCCTACTTCAACCTCCCTTTTCTTGATGTCAGCGAGCACCCCTTGGAGGATCCGATCCATCCCCTCTTCGGTTTCGGGTCGAATCGGGCTTTTACAGGGCCTCGCAAGCATTCCTCTCACCTTGGAACGTGCCTTTTCGAGGATCTCCAGGCCTTCCTCTCCTCTTTCACCGAAGCCTCGCCGGTCAAAGAGGGACGGAAGGAAGAGCTCCTCTCTGAAGCGTCGGAGCGTATGTTCCGTGGAGAGATAGTTCCCCCGCTGACCCACCTCCGCGATCACATCGAGTGCGAGGCTTTCCGGATCGACTCCAATGCCTCGAAGTCCACGGTTAATCATGTTGCAGAGCTCATCGTCGATGACCATCTGCTCGTAGCTTGAAACCATGGCAGTGCTGAGAAGGCCTCCTACAGCATCGTGGATAACGTCCACGCCGGCCAAAGCCCCGTAGAGAACGGTGTATGTCTTTTCGATTCCCGTCTGGATGTCCGTCATCGACGAATCGGCAATCCCCCCGGTTCCATAGCCGAAGGGAATGTGGTAGAAACGACAAAGTTGGGCCGTGGCTGCACTCAGGATCGCCCCCTCGGGAGAACCTAATACTTGTTTTCCCTTCAGCATATCCATGGGCGCGGCAAAAGTGCCGTAAAGGACGGGATTTCCCGGGCGAACGAGTTGAACGAGGCAGATCCCGGCAAGGATCTCCGCGTTTTGAACCGCCAAGGTCCCTGCGAGGGAGACCGGCGAAGTCGCGCCGCACGTTGCGCCACTGACGATGCGGGTCACGATCCCATCACGGGGCAGCCGAAGAAGCCGCAATGTTCCATCCTTTGAATAGCGCAAAGGACTGACGGGCGTGGTGCCAAGGGAGAAAACGAATCCACCTCCCTTCTTCTTGGGATCACCCATGCCGCTTGCCAACTTCCCCATCTCGACCACCTCTTCGAGGTAGGTCGACTTCGAAACGCTCAGGCCGACATGTTTTCTTGCCGTCTTCAAAAGCGTCCAGGCTTGATAGACATCGGCAGCTTCAGCCGGTACGTCTTGAGGTATAACCTGGGTCAGAATGTAATGAACATTATCGAGAGAATCCGATAGGCGAGTGAAACGTTCCAAGTCGTCCAAACGAGCCTGCCGAACCCTTCCCGTATCGAGATCTCGCACAAAGGTTGTTCCATAGCCGTTCGTGTAGTGAACCGCGTTCGCTCCGAGACGAACCGATTTCGAAGGATCTTTGGCATGGAGGGTCACCCGGGGCGGGCAGCGCCGCAGGAGCTCTTCGACCATCTGGGAAGGCAGACGAACGACTTCATTTTGCACCTTCGCCCCTGCCCTCCCGAAAAGATCGAGGGCTTCCTCTTCCTCGAAGGCAACACCCACCCTTTCCAAAATCTCCATCGTCGCCTTGTGAATCTCCCGAACCTGAGACGGACTGAGAACCTTCAGGATTGCATGCACGGCAGGCTTAATACCTGACATGGTGGGCCTTATCCTCCTTTCGATAACCGTTCGATTTCAAGCTTGTTTCTTCTCACTCAACTCATGG
>Ga0078972_1008213_pt1 | contig 22130 bp, 15 predicted proteins | sample YelNatPaOPGAMG01_FD_67568 | JGI IMG/M metagenome (GOLD analysis project Ga0078972, IMG submission 67568) | Hot spring thermophilic microbial communities from Obsidian Pool, Yellowstone National Park, USA - OP-RAMG-01 (SPADES assembly) (version 2) | ecosystem: Environmental > Aquatic > Thermal...
AAAGCCGGATCAACTCCCGGAATTTGGCCTCAGAAATCTTTGAACGATTTGCGTACTTGTTTTTTCCCGTCATGACTAGGTTTATCCCACATTGGAGATTCCTGTTCTAGTCATGACCCTTAAATTAAATAAAAGATCACCAGGGCAGCCTGATTGACCTTGTTCTTTCCGAGCAACTTGCATGCTAGACAATTATGTCAATCAGTTTTTATAAAGTCTTTCAATTTCATGGACAAGGGCAACCCGGGCTTTATGCCATGCTATTGGATCATGATTCCAATCCCCAGGCTTCCACCAGAGAGGATTCCTCCAATAAGGCATGTACCCTCCATCATCAAGGGCATGTCTGATCAGTTTATTGGCTACCATATCAGCATCTTTCCCATGTTGTTTTTGTTTTATGAGGAAAAGATATTTGTAATCCTCATAACCTCTCCTCCATTGAGCCATCCTGATTGAAGGGACAGGTCCATCAATGTCGTCAAATCCAAGAAAATGCAGTTGGTGGCCTGGGTAGAAAACTTCTCCGTCTCCATTTCCACCATTGGTATAAGGATTCGTTGCACGAGTATTCCCATGCCAAAAATCAGAAGCCCAGAAGAATACGCCATTGGAACGGTATTTCCAGGCGGTCCAAAACCACATTCGAAATCCAATCCCAGTGGATGACAGATCTCCACTAGCAGAGAAGGGAGGACCACTCTGGTAAAACCAGAATTTTTTTCCTTTAGCCTGGTAAGGCCAAACCCTGTCAGGAATATATGTGGCGGCATTGGGTGCCCAAATGTCGACCTTGTCGTAAATTACGCTTTTATCATGGCCATGTTGTTCTTTTCCCCAGACCCAAGGCGTGTCTGTCAACATAAAACGGATTTTATTATGGGAACCTTTGTGGAGAGATTCTGCTACGTCAGCTATCAGTTTATAAATATCAGGGTAGTAGTAAAGAAGGTGTGATGGTTCATCAAAAGTATAAATAAAAGTGTGAGAAATCGGCCAGTTTTTTTCCTTCCAATGTTGAACTAATATTTTTGCCAGATTTTGAGTTGCGATATCCGGTAGACCTTCCCAGTTCTCAATTGGGGATGGACTGGGATTACGAGTGGTAAATCCTCCCCAGTTATTCACACCTAGAGTATATTCAGGTACGGGTAAGCACCATGATTGGGGTGTTTTTCCCGTTAGTTTTCCTGAGAGTTCAGCATCCATAACCGAGTCATAATATGACCAGTCAATTGAAACAGGTTTTCCTGAGTTCCAATTCCAGCGTATATTAGGAGTGATATCTCCGCATGGATTGGTTGCAAAGCCATATTGATGGGCTACCTGGAAATATCGATGTAATAAAGTTTGAAAGACTTGTTCGTTTGGAATCATTTCTCCGCGCCAGAATCGGGTTGTGTAGAATTCCATCCATCTATCGAGTCCAACATCTTCAGGTAAGAGAGTGCTGATAACGGTGAACTTTGCAGGGGTTGTACGGATTATATGACCTGATTTACGTATTTCCAGTTGTCCTACATAAGTTTTAGGAGCACATTGCCGACTAAAATGAACATCAACCCATATGGGTTGATTTTTGTTTTTCTGAAGGTTGAATTGATTAATAATGGTATGGTCTGGCTTGTAAGGGTCCGTGAAAGGAACAAGGGGATCGGGATTAATGACCTCTTTGAGGGGACCATTTTTGCTTCCCTGGTGAACCATGAGCTTCATATATATTTCCAAGAATCGATGTATTTGAATGCATTTGCCTGTTGTCTCTATTGGTTTAAGATTAACCGTGAGGTTTTCAGCATTTTCATTTGATCTTAAAACCACTTGAAATGACAGGGTCTCTCCTCGTAGTCCAATCAGATTGATTGGACGAGATTTCCCGCTATTCTTTATTTTTGAGAGAGGTGGTGATTCATTAGGTGGGATCCTGTCTGAAAAAGGAGCAATCCAGGTCGTGAGTTGCTCATGTTTTTCAACTCTGGATCCTGAAAACCCAATCTTTTGGGAAGAGAAGGTTGATTGGTCACTGAGGGAGGTTGCTTTAATGTTGGTCTTGACTTCTCGAGCATACGATCGAATCTTGGCTAATGGGTGAGTATATAATAGTAAATCTTTGGCAAACCTTTTTCCCCACAAAGCGAGATGACCATCTGGGTTATCCTTTAGATAAAAGATCATCATTGAAACCATAAATGAAAAGAGTAAAACTCCTGAAAGAAACCCTAATAATATCCCTCCCATAAAAGTTTTCTTAATAAAACTCATCGTGAAGTCCTTTGATTAAAATGCAAAATTTTTAATTTAATTCTTTTCTCAAAACGCCAATTTTTTCGTGATGGATTTCTTCTTTCATATTGTTTCTTTGACAAAATTCCTGATAGGCAAGATAAGACCCATCCCAATCACAGTTGGGTTTACAATCATCAATAACCAATATCCCCCCTGGAGCGAGATGTTGGAAGATTTTTGGTAACGCCTCCTTTACGGGAAGGTAAAGGTCAACATCAAGTAAACAAAAAGAAATCTGACCAAAGAAAGAAAAATCAAACTTTGTGATGTCGCAGGTAATTGATCTCACATTAGTTACCCCACCTCTTTGAAGGCTCAGATCAAACCAGGACTTCTTGTTTTCTGAAAAACTGTATTGGATTTTTTTTCTTTTGTTTCTTTGCTGGATCTCAAAAAGATAATGATCTTTTAAAAACCCCGAAAATGTGTCGACCGCTATATAGGATTTCAGGATGCCTTCATTCTTCATGAATTTATTCAAGAAGACGGTGGTCGCTCCATAGGCGCAACCTGCTTCCAGGCAATATCCTTCGATATTTTGGGTTTCCTTAAGACACATGGTGAGAAAAAATAGCTGCTGGGGAGTGAACATAAAAGGATAAACATCAAAAAAAGTTTGCTGATAAATACCAGTTTTAAAGGAAAAATCTTTAATGATGCTTCTTAAATAACCAGATATAAGCATTTTTCTCCTCACTTGTCTCCTGGACTCCAAAAATTCCATAAAGAATATGCTTGAACTGAAGCTAGCACCAAACGTAATGTCTTTAGCAAAAAACGAGCCAATAATTTTGTTTAGATGAAAGACAATTTTTTCTTGGGCATTGAATTTGCTCTCCAAACAGAAATGTTTGGCGTCAAATGCACAATATACTGTTGTTTTGCATTTATTAATGAGTCAGGAAGATTGACGTGGTGGTTGATTATTTGAGAATGATCAATATTTTTTATTAAAAATGTTGATTCTGTTAGTCAAGGTTGTGCAAAAAGGATCCATGGCTTGAAGGTTCACCTGGCGGATCATGCCACCGCCATTGATCGTTTTTTCTCGGGTTTTTCCCCGGTCATGTCGAGAGACCTCTTCCCGGAGAACTAGTTATCATGAACCTCGGAACACAGGGCGCGAATGAGACGAAGACAGCTCTCAGCATTCGGGAAGATCCGAATCCCCCGGGTGCGTCGCTTGATCTCCTCATTCAATCGCTCCAGCACATTTGTGCTTTTGAGAGAGCGATGATGGGCTCTCGGGAGCTTCAAAAAGGTGAACGTTTCCCCGATCGTCTCGTCCACCCATTCGACAAATCGGGGGTAGGAGTCCTGCCAGCGATCGATCCACCGAGACAGTCCTTCCTGGGCCTCCGGGAGCGTATGGCGATCATAGGGTTCGCGAAGCTCCTTCAAACAGGAATCTTCTGCCTTTTTTGGAAGGTGATCCAGGGCATTGCGAAGGTAATGAACATAACAACGCTGCCACAGGGCGGACGGCAAGAGTTCGGCAATGGCCTGTTTGAGTCCTTCATGATGATCCGACACGACATAGGTCACACCGGACAATCCCCGTTTCTTGAGACCGATCAGGAAGTCTTTCCAGGAGGAGCGGCTTTCCCGGTGGGGCAATTCCACTGCCAGCAGATGGCGTCGGTCGTCAGTATCAACGCCAACCGCGATCTGGACAGCCCGGGACCGGATGGCCCCGTCTTCCCGAACCTTCTCATAGCGGGCATCAAGAATCAGGTCAGGAAAGGCTTCTTCCAGGGGACGGGACGCAAAGCGTGTGAGCGTCGCATCCAATGTCTTGTTGATCGCACTCACCGTGGATGCCGAGAACCCATGGCCGCACAACTCCTCCGTTACCGTCTTGATCCGACGAGTGGACACTCCCTGGACATACCTCTCCGCCAAGACCGAGAACAAGGCTTTTTCGCTCCTCTGGTAGCGTTCGAAAAGTTCCGTCGAAAACTCTCCCGAGCGATCCCGGGGAACAGAAAGCTCGACCTTGCCCACCCGGGTGATCCAGGACCGTCGATGATAGCCGGCCCGATAGCCTTTTTGCTCGTCCGTGCGTTCTCCGGAAGAGGCTCCCAGAAACTCCGTCATTTCCGCTTCCAGCAAACTTTGAAGGGCTTCCTGAACCAGCTCCTTCATCAGATCCCGGTCTTCCTGAACCAGGGTTTTCAAACCGGGAGAAACTGTTTTAGTCTTCTTGCCATGGGTCATGGGTCCCTCCTAAGGGGTGAAGGTCAGTGTTTTGGTTGACACAAACCTTCTTACCATGGCCCTTTTCTATTTCCAAAACTTTTTGCACACAATTCAGTACGTTACCGAAAAGGAAGATAGAGGAAATATGAGGAATGGTCTGGCATTTGGTTCTTTGATATTGATTCTTTTGTTATCAGGAAGCAAACAAGCATATGCCGGTCCATTATATGGTCCTCCCCCCAATGGGGCCGCTTCGGGAGGACAAGTACCATCAGGAGGATTTAGTCCTCCTGATGTACCGACTGGGGCGGTTCCTTCCCCCAACGGCCCTGGTTTTAATGGGCCAAACAATGGAGTTTCTGGAAGTGGTTCTTCAGGTCCCGAAATTCAACCTAATATGAACGGACAACAGCCCGGTATGAATGGACAGCCCAATGGGTTGGCCCCGAATTCTTCGAACCCTAATATGTCGGGGCAGCCTGCGTCTGGAGCTCCAACTTTTATGAACAATGCTATGCCTAACTCAAGCAATCCCTTTCTTCCGAACAATGTTTCTCCAGGACTATTGTCTGGTGCGTTAGAAAATGCCTATTTGCAAGATGGAGTTCCCCAGCTGGCTGCCCCCCTTATGTCTGCCGTATATCGGCCTTACGGTTTGACTTTTTTTCAGCCTGATCCCTTTCAGGTAACCCCTCAGGGGGTTGTTTCCTTGACAGGCACTTTTGAAACAGACACAAACATCAATTTTTCTACTGCAAATCCAGAGGTGGGATCCTTATATACAATTACTCCTTCAGTCTATTATTCAAATTTTGATGATTATGGGTATGTAGGACTTCTTGCAAGTGCTTCATATGTTCAATACGACACAGGAAACATCCCTTCATACCTTGATGAAACAGGAGGAATCTCAGCCGGAACATATTTGGGAAGCCGGATATTTGTTGGAGCGCAGGATTTGTTTCTAAACGGATCTACTCCCCAGATGAATGGAACCCCTATGGCTTTCCTGAATGGCATAGACCCATATTACGACAATATGGCAAATGCGGAAATAGGAATCGCCTTAACGCCAAAGATAACGTTTGTCCAGGCTGCTTCAGATATGTATTTTGATGATTCCAGTTTTGGGGCAGGCATAATGAATATTCAGTCCCTGATGGACACTTTGAACTATATGGATCCGCTTAATTTTATATCTTTGTCCTATATTTACCAGCAAGGTTTTTTCTCTCTTTTTCCTGGGTTTTATTCTAACGGTCTTTCGTTTACTGGTATGAGGAAAGTTGGAGCAACAACCTCTTTGGGTGTTGGTGGCAATGCATCTTATTATCTCTATCAACAGTCTTCGGTTCCTTCCAATTTTTTTACTCCAACAACCAACTCTCCAAATTTTTATATGTACTCCTATTATGGAATGTTCAATCATTTCCTGACTCGGAGCCTTTCGGTTTCGATTGAAGGAGGCTGGAATGCAATCACTTTTTATGGAGGGGAAACATTTCAGTCTCCTTTGATTGACTTAAATCTTTCTTATTCTGGTCCGAAACTTGGTTTAGGAATTAATGTCGGTGAATACATGGTAAATATGACATCCTATGGGATTGAGATGGGACCGGAAAAGATTAAGAGTGCATTAGGCTATTTGAGTTACGTGTTAAGCCCGAAAACAAGCTTCTTTTCAGCGACAGGTTACACCTATTACGATTTTCTAAACCCCTATAGCTATTCAAACAATTTTTTTCAGAACCTTCAGCCGAATCTTTCTTATAACGGAAGCTATTTTATACAAACTGATGGAGTTTCTTATCGCCCCTACACATGGCTTATGACAGGCCTGACATATAGCCTCATTGACTTCGCCACCAATATCCCCAACGAGACGGTCATCGATAATCAGTTTATAGCTATGGTTACATTTATGTGGAACTTTAAATAATCATATAGAATTTATTAAGGATAAGTGTTTTATGACAGTGTCCCATATAAAATCCAATGGCTTCGGTAATATAGGTTTTAAGCCAAAAGGACAGCAATTTGATTTTGTTCTTTCTTCTATCCCTTGGCCCTACTATGCCGTCGCCATCATACTTGGGTTTGACGCTTTTTTCAGTTTTGGAATCCCCCGCCTGATCCTTCTTCCCTTATCCGCCGCCCTTTTCATTTCCCTGGCCATCAAATCTGTCGGAACCCCTCTTCCCGCCATGATGGCCCTGATCGTCTATATTCCCTATGCCAAGGCGGTTTCCGGAAACATGGGAGGGTTTCTTCCGGGACTCAATTACACGACGGCCCTCATGTTGATCGTCATTCTGGGCATGTATTCACGGGTGCAGGGAATTCAGGTGGAGACGGCCCTTCCGCTTGAAGCCAGGTTTCGCCGTCTGGTTCTGCTGTTTTGTTTTGTGGGCGCGATCTCTGTTATCCACACCGACGTCGTTTTCGCCGGGTGGTCTGTCTTTACGGCAATCGTCGACTACAAGCGGTGGGTCGATCCTTTTCTCGTCTTCTTTCTTTTTTCTTATCTGGTCAGGACCCGGGAAGAAGGAAAGGTGCTGATTTACCTGATGGCGGTCAGCATGGTGGTGGTGGGGATCGGCAGTCTCTATGAGCACCACGCCCTGGCGGAACGAACCCACCGGATCCGCCTGAAGGGGATCGCCGGTCAGGCGAACCAGATGGGGGCGTTCTACGCCAACTACATGTTCCTGATCCTGGGATTTTTGTGGATGAAAGGGTTGCCGACTGTCAAAAAATCCATTTTTGCCCTGGGGTTCTGGGGATGCCTCCTGGGGCTCTTTGCGACAGAATCCCGTGGTGACGCACTGGCCCTGGTCGCGGGGATGCTGTTGTTTTTTTTCCTGAGAAACCGTCTTCTTTTTTTTGGAGTCGTCGCGGGGATTATTTTTCTGGCGGTCAATATCCAGTTCCTTCCGTCCGGCCTCCGTGCCCGGATCCAGCACACCGTGGTTCACCGGGACCCGTATGGTTTTTCGGATTCTTCCGGACAGCTTGATGCCAGCGCGCGCACGCGGCTGGCCCTCTGGCAGGGGGCGGCCAACATGATCATGAGCCATCCGATCCTGGGGGTGGGGTACAAGATGTTCCCCGAGTATATCTACCAGTACGTTCCCCATAACGAAGAGACGGCCCGCCTCCCGCTCCGTCACCGGGACGGCCACAATGCCTACCTCATGATCGGGGCGGAGATGGGGGCCCCGGCCCTTTTCCTGTTCCTGATCCTTCTTTTGTATATGTTCCGGATCATGTGGCGGGCCTACAGGGCGGCGCCCGATCCCTTCTGGAAGACGGTTTCCGTCTGCGGTTTGTGCGCGGTCTCCTCGCTCGTCCTGACCAATGTGTTCGGGTCGCGCGTCATCAGTCTGGTCCTGGCCGGATATCTCTGGGCGTTGTTGGCCATTCTCCTGAAGGTGCCGAAATGGGCAAAAGAAGGGGATCCGGCGGAGGTCAAGGCCGCATGATTCCCGTGCTGTACCTGATCGAGCATCTCCGTCAGGGGGGGAGCGAGCGGTATGTCGCTGAACTTGTCCGCTCCGCCCGGGAGATGGACATTGAGCCGCATGTCGGCTGTTTTGCGGCGGGAGGGATTTTCTACGACGACATCCTGAAATCCGGCGTTCCCCTGGAAACCTTCCCTCTGGAAACCCTCTACCACCCTGCCGCGCTCGGGACGGCCCGTTCGATCGTCCGGTATATCCGCCGGAACAACATCCGGGTCGTTCACTGCTTCCAGCCCAACGCCAACGTCCTGGGGACGCTTGCGGGAAAATGGACCGGTGCGAGGGTTGTGATCTCCCGCCGGAATCTCGGGGATTTCGCGGGGCTGGGTTCTCCCCGTCTGGCCTGGTTCCAGCGCCACGTCACCAACCGCTGGTGCGACCGGGTTCTGGCCAACTCCCGGGCCGTCCGGGAGGCGGCGATCGGGGGGGAGGGATTCCCGCGGGAGAAGGTGTGCCTGATCTATAACGGACTCGACACCGAACGCTTCCGGCCGGTGTCCGATCCCGGCCCGTTCCGGAGGGCCCTGGGCCTGCCGGAGGAAGGGTTCGTGTTCGGGGTGGTGTCCGGGTTCCGGCCGGTGAAGGGGGTGGACGTGGTCATCCGGGCGTTCGCCCGGACCCTGTCCGACTGTTCCGGAGCGGTCCTGGCGCTTGCAGGCGACGGTCCCGAACGGGGGAGGCTTGAAGGCCTGGTCCGCCAGCTCGCCCTCGAGGGGCGGGTCGTCTTTCTGGGGGTCCGACCCGATATGGAATCCGTCTACCCGGCTTTCGATGCCTTTGTTTTGACCTCCCACAGCGAAGGGTTTTCCAACGCGATCCTGGAGGCGATGGGAACGGGACTTCCCGTGGTGGCATCGGCGGTGGGGGGCAATGTTGAAATGCTCGAGGACGGGGTGCGGGGGTTTCTTGTACCGCCGGGAGAGACGGAGATCCTCTCGGACCGGATGAAACGGCTGGTTTCGGATCCGGTCTTGAGCCGGGCCATGGGCAAGGAGGCGCGAAAGTGGGTCGAACAGACCAACTCCCGCGGGGCTGTCGTCCGGCGGTTCAGGGAGTTCTACGGGGAGGTCCTCGATGGCCGCTGAACATCCTGCCGGGATCAAGGGCGGTGAACAGATGATTCCACCCCGTCCGGTCCATGTGTGCCATCTTTTTCCCTCCCTTCCGCTGCACGGGGCGGAAAACCACTTTCTGAAGCTCTCCCGGAACCTGGATCCGGCCGCGATCCGGACGTCGATTGTGGTGCTCGTCGAACGGGGGGAACTGGCCCCCGACTTCGAGGCGCTCGGGATTCCCGTGACCCTGATCAAAAAGAAAAGCCGGTATGACCTGTCGGTTGTCCCCCGGATCCGGGCGCATCTCAGAAACGGCGGATTCGACATTATCCATACCCACCTCTTTACCGCCAACTTCTGGGGACGTCTGGCCGCTTTGCGCCTTCGCCCCGTCGTGGTGAGCTCCGCCCACAATGTCGTGCCCAAAGAGCGCCCGGCCCTGGTCCGGGTCGAAAACTTCCTCGACCGTCTTCTTTCCCGCGCGACGGACGCCATCTTCTGCGTCACCGGCCAGGTGATGCAGTCGATGAAGGACGACGCCGGACTGCCACGCCACAAGCTGGTGACGATCGAAAACGGCCTGCCATTTCCGGAAAATCCGGGGAGATCGAAGTCGATCGCCAGAACAAGGCTTTCTCTTCCCGAGCGGGCGAAGGTGATGGCGGTCATCGGCCGGTTTTCGACCCAGAAAAACCACGCAGGGTTCCTCGAGGCACTGGAGGCGGTTGTCAAAGAGCATCCGGAGGCGGTCGTCCTGTTCGTGGGGGAGGGGGAACTCGAGCCTTCCGTCCGCGAAGGGGTCGCATCCCGCCGTCTGTCGGGCCAGGTCCGGTTTCTGGGGCAAAGGCGGGATATTCCGGAGATCCTGGAAGCCCTGGATCTTCTCGTTGTCCCGTCGTTGTGGGAAGGGTTGCCCAACGTGATGCTGGAGGCGATGGCAGCGGAGGTTCCGGTGGTGGCGACAGCGGTGGGAGGGATTCCGGACGTGATGACCCACCGGAAGACGGGGGTGATGTGCGAGCCCACCCCCGACAGCCTGTCGCAAGCCATGGTCTGGGCGCTTTCCCACCCCGACGAGATGGAGCAAATGGCGGGAGCGGCTTCCATCCTCATACGGGACCGGTACGACATCAAAAACACCGCCCGGCGGTATACGGGATTCTACCGGACGCTGGTGCGACAGAGGCGTTTTTCGCGGGGGACAAGGGACGTTGCCCGAAGGGGGGCAGCCCGGCTGTTTTCCCGTCCGGGGCTTTCCCCTTCCGGAACCCTCCGTGTCCTGATGTACCACCGGATCACGGACGACCCCGGCGCCGACATCCTGACGGTCACGCCGTTCGCGTTCTTCGAGCAGATGCGCTGGCTGAAGGAAGAGGGCTATACCGTGCTGCCGGTGACGGAGGCCCTCTGGCGTCTGGACGAGGGGACCCTGCCCGCCGGTTCGGTCTGCCTGACCTTCGATGACGGATACCGGGACAATTTCACCGAAGCGGCTCCGGTGTTGTCCCGCCACGGCTATTCCGCCATGATTTTTCCGGTGACCGGATTCGTGCGGGGGGAGGGGGAACACCCCCGCTACCGCCACAGCCCCGTTCCGGTTCCCTATCTCACGGTGGAGCAGATCGGGCAGATGCGCGCGGCCGGCATCGAATTCGGTTGCCACACCCACACCCATCGCCTGTTGACGGACCTTTCGGAAAACGAGGCGGCGTTCGAAATCGGTCAGGCAAAAAAATTGCTTGAGGAGTGGACGAATGCCCCGGTGCGCGTGTTTTCCTACCCGAACGGCGCCTATAAACCGGCGCATTTTCCGATTCTGGAGGCCCAGTCGTTCGATGCGGCCTTTTCTGTCCGGCCGGGTACGAACCGGTCGGGGTCTCCCCGGTGGGAGTTGCGCCGGACGGAGGTCAGCGGCCGGGACAGTCTGAGAGATTTTATCGACAAGATGAGGGGGGGACTGGATGTCTGGCACGGTCTCTACCAGGGTGTCAAAGGATTTTACAGATGAATGAACGTCCGTTCAAAATTCTTTACCTTATGACCGATCCGTTCGGCATGGGCGGCGTCCAGAGCGACCTGAAGGCGCTGGGCCCCTATTTCGTCTCCCGGGGTCACGAGGTGGTCGTCGCCTGCCCCGAAGGCGACCAGGTGGATGTCCTGAAGCGGGGAGGGGTGACCCATTTGCCGTTCACGGTGCATTTCCGGACGCCCGCCCAGTTCGTCGAGCAGGCGTCCCGCCTCGAGAACCTGATCGCCACGGTCAACCCGACGGTGCTGGCCCCCCAGTCCATCCGGGCCTCCTGGATCTGTCACGCCGCCGCCCGAAAGCTCCCGCTCGCCCGTGTGACCACCATCCACAACATCCACAGCAACATCAACGCCCTGTGGGCCGGCGTAATCTTAAACCGCGCCTCCCACCTTGTCATCTTCGAATCGGACCACGAACACCGGCGGATCACCAGGCTTGGCCTGTCCCGGCGCAAGGCCCGCGTGATCCCGAGCGGGATCGACACCACCGCCTTCTATCCGGACAAAGAGGCGCGGGAAAAAATGCGCGCCGGCACTCTGGGGCTGAAGCCGGAGGAGGTGGTGTTCGGTTGCGTGGCCCGACTTTCCCAAGAGAAGGCCCATCGGGATCTGCTGGCGGCCTATGCCATCGTCCGGAAGAGCTATCCTTTGACCCGTCTGGTTCTGGTCGGGGACGGACCTTTGAGGGAGGAGACGGAAAGCCTGGCGCGGTCTCTGGGGATCGCCCCGTTCGTCCACTTCGCCGGACAGCAAAACAACGTGCGGGAGTGGCTGAATCTCTTCGATGTCTTCGTGCTGGCGTCCACTCGGGAATCCCTTCCCCGCGCGGCGCGGGAGGCCATGGCGTGCGGGTTGCCGGTGATCGCGACCCGGGTCGGGGCGACGCGGGAGGCGGTGTCCGACGGCCACAACGGCTTCCTGGTCCCGCCCGGACATCCCGACTCCTTGGCCCGGGCGATGATCCACCTGCTGTACGACCCGTCTCTCCGGAGCCAGATGGGAACACTGAGCCGGCAGATGATCGAGGAGCGGTTTTCCCAGGCACTGTGGCTTTCCGGAAACGAGGCGGTCTACCGGCAGGCGGGGGCGCTGGCGGGGCGGTTTCGGCCCGTGGACATCGGGCCGAAACTTCTTGAGTCGGCGATGCTTCCATGCTCCTGACGCTCTTTCTCCTGGCGTTCTTCCTCCTTCTCTATCCGCTCGTGATATACCCGCCCCTCATCTGGCTGCTGGCGAAGCTGTTTCCCCGGCCGGTCAAAAAAGGTCGTCCGGCGATCCTTCCGACATTGACCATCGTTATTCCGGCCCATAACGAAGAGGCCGTGATCGCTGACAAGATCAAAAACACCCTGGCGTGCGACTACCCGGTGGAGAAGGTGGAGATCCTGGTGGCCTCCGACGGCTCCACCGACCGGACGGCGGAGCGGGCGAGGGAGGTCGTCCACCCCTCCCTCTTCCTGCTCGACTTTCCGGTCCGGAGGGGGAAGCTTTCCGTTCTGGTGGACGCCGTCTCCCGCGCCCGGGGGGAGATCGTGGTGCTGACGGACGCGTCGGCCCTCCTGAAACCCGACGCCCTGATGAGGCTCGTGGAAAACTTCTCCGATCCGGGCGTCGGTTGCGTATCCGGCCGCTATGTGATTGCCCGGGACGTCACCCCCCATCTCGACAGCCGGGGGGAGAGCGAGCGGGGATATTTCGAGTTCGAGGTCTTCCAGCGCCGCCAGGAAAGTCTTTTCCATTCGACGCTGGGGGCCCACGGCGCCTGCTACGCGCTCCGGAGAAACCTTTTTCCCTCTCTGCCCGCCGGGGTGATCAACGACGACTTTGTCATACCCATGCTGATCCTGGCCGGGGGACACCGGACCGTCTACGAGGACCGCGCGGTGGTGGCGGAAGCCCACCTCGCCACCGCCCGCGGAGAGTTCCGCCGCCGTACCCGGATCTCGCAGGGGAATTTCCAGCAGATCCGGATCCTGCTTCCGGCGCTGGGGTTCCGTGATTTCCGGGCGCTGTTCGTCTTTTTCTCCCACAAGGTGGTGCGGGCGTTCCAGCCGTTCTACCTGGTCTTGGTCCTGATCCTTCCCGTTTTGATGGGAGGCGCGTTCTTCCGGGCCGTATTCGGTGCCGAAGCGTTGTTCTACCTGCTGGGGGCGTCGGGATTGTTGTTCTCCCGTCCCGGCCGCCTCCTCTCTTTGCCCCTGTATTTCCTGACGGGAAACGCGGCGATCCTGTACGGTTTTCTCCGGCAAATCCTCCCGGGACGGGGATCCTACCGTCCGCAGTGGGAAAAGTCGTGACGCCCCCCTTCGCCCTGGTGCTGATGTATCACCAGATCACCCCCGAAGGAACCCCGGAAGGGTGGGTCCCGTCCTTGCTCGCGGATCCCCGCTACGGGGTCTCCCTTTCGGCGTTTTCCCGCCAGATGGCCATTCTCCGGGAGGAGGGGTTTCCCGTCCTCTCGCTCGACGACTGGATTGACGGGAACATTCCGGCGGATAAAGAGCGTCGCCCCGCGGTGATCGTGACCTTCGACGACGGCTATGAGAGCGACTGGCGGCTTGCCGCTCCCGTTCTTTCGAGATATTCCGTTCCTGCAACGTTTTTCGTGTCGACGGGGTTTATCGGATCGGCCGGCATGATGACGGAAGAGCAGCTTTCCCGCCTGGCCCGGAATCCGCTTTTTTCGGTGGGGGCGCACGGGGAGACCCACCGGTTCCTGACGACCCTCTCCGACGATGCCTGCCGTCTCGAACTGGTCCGATCGATGAGCCGGATCCGCATCCTGACCGGACGGGAAACCGTCGACCTCTCCGCGCCCGGTGGCCGGATCAGCCGTCAGGTCACTGCGATGGCCCGGGAGAGCGGATTTCGGGCGGTCCTGACGTCGAGGCCGGGAATCCTGAAGCCCGGTGACGGCATTTTCAACATTCCCCGCCTTCCCGTCCTGAAGGCGCATTCCTCCGACGATTTTGTCCGGCTCCTCGACCCTTGTTCCTGGACATTCCGGACGGACCGGTGGATCCGGACGGCCAAACAGGGAATCCGGGAACTGGCCCTGGGGCTCGGCATCCCGGAACGGGTGCGTTCGTGAACCCCCGCATCGTGGTCCTGGGGCTGTCGGGACTTTCCCAGGATCTCATCCATCGCCTGGGAAGGGCCGGATGGCTTCCCAACCTGGAAGACCTGCTGGGCCAAGGCGGGGTCTACCCCCTGGACGCCAGCCTTCCGCCCTTTGTCGATGCCGAATGGACGGCACTTTTGGCCGGCGCCGACCCGGGCACGACCGGCTTTCTGGAGGGTTCCCGGAAAAAGGCCGGGTCCTATTTCAGCGAAAAGGCCAGCGTGGCAGCGTTCGAACAGTTGTCCGGCTCCCTCTTCATGGGCCGTCCGGAAGACGAGGCGTTGTTCCTCGATGTTCCCCTGGGCGGGGTTCTGGCGGAGGCCGACGACCGTGACGACGCGGTGCGCGTCGTCAGCAGGAACCGCCGTGGTTCCTGGTCGGAAGAACTCTTTTCCGCCCCCCTGGACCGGCCGGACGTGCTGCCGGAGAAGCCCGGCGCCCAAGGTTTGCTGGAAGATCCCCGGGTTTTCATTGAAGCGATGACCCGCAAGACCATTCTCCAGGGGCTGGCGCTTTCGTGTTTGTCAAAAAGGTCTTCTCCCGCGCTGGTCGTCGCCGCGTTTGGCGGGCTGGACCGGATCCTCTCCCGGTTTTACCGGGATATCCGTCTGTTGTGCCAGGGGTTCGAGCGACCCGGGGTGAAGGAGCCGCTCCGCCTTTTTTTCCGGGTTCTGGACGATGCGGTCGGCAGGGTTCTCTCCGGGCACCGGGGAGACACCCTCCTTCTCCTCGTGAGCGGTCACGGGTACGGACCTCTGAAAAAATCCCTGAACCTGAACGCCTTCCTGGCTGAGCGCAATTTTCTGGCCCTCCGGAAAAGCGGTCCCCGAAGCGCGCTCCTGCACCGTGTCGTTTCCCCCATCCTTCGGGGAATGGGCGTCCGCCGGGAGCCCATCCGGAGAATCCTGGATCGCATTGGTCTCGGAAGGGTGGCCGAACGGGTGGGGGAACCGCTCAGCTCCGAGATCGGCCATATCGACTGGGCCCGGACCCGGGCGTTCGCCCTGACGCGCACCGGGATCTATCTGAACATGCGGGGGACGGATCCCCGGGGAACCCTCCGGCCCGGATCCGAAGCCCGGGATTTGGGGGAGGAAATCATCCGCTCCCTCAAGGGACTGCTTGATCCGGAAACCTGCCGTCCGGTCATCCGGGATGTCCGGTGGCGGGAACATCTGTACGACGGTCCCCGCACGGGGGAGCTGCCCCACCTGATCGTCTCCGAATGGGATCCGGCATACGGGATCGAGGACTGGCGGATGCCAAAACCGGAAGGTGAGGTGTTTTCCTCCCCCCGGGGACGGACAGGTTCTCCCGTCCGTCCGGGGTTTCTCTGCCTGCCGGGCATTTTCCCGGGGTTTTCCTTTTCCGCCCCCCTGCCGATCGCCCGTATTGCCCCGGGAATCCGGAGAATGCTCGACCTCAAAACATCGGCGTTCCCGCCGGAAAACCCCCATCCTCCCTTCATGGCCGAGGGAGTCTGACCCGTCCCGGCTTTTCACGACCTTCCGTCTCGACTCCGATCCGGAGGCCTGTGATGGATGTTCGCGCGGGTTCCATCGCCCAGAGGGGATCCCCGGGCGACGGGATTCCCCCGCCGCCCCGCCATTGCCGGGGCAACCATTCCCTTTCTCCCCACCATCCTTCGGATGGACAAATTTCTGGCAAGTGATTTGCTTTGACTTTCTCCGGAATCTTTCCAAAAAAGGCCTTCGATGGGCCGAAGGACAACCAGTCGGGGGGGATATGCGGATACGCCATCGGGTGATCGGAAAAACGGCGGGAATGATGGGCTTGGTCGTTCTGGCCGTTTATATGTGGACTCTGGTTGTTTGTAAAAACGCCGGGGCTGTCGAGCTCTACCATATCGGGGTGGGGGACACCCTTTCGGTCACGGTGTGGGAAGAGCCCAAGCTGAACGGGATCTTCAGCGTGCTTCCGGACGGGATGATCACGATGCCGCTTCTGGGCACGTTCCGGGCGGCGGGCTACACCAGCGACGTGCTGGCCCACCACATCGCCCGGCGGATGAGCGCCATCTTCCGGAAGGAACCCTCGGTGACCGTGACGGTGAAGGGCATGGGGAACAACTTCTTCTATATCACCGGCGCGGTGGGGAAGCCCGGCGTGGTTCCCTTCACCCACAACATCCGTCTTCTGCAGGCGATCATCCTGGCGGGAGGCGCCACGATGGCGGCGAAGGAGGACGGCGTGGTCCTGATCCGGAACAACCAGCCACGGAAGCTTTCCATCGAAAAGCTCGACCAGGGGAAGGACCTCTCGAACAACATCCGGATCAAGCCCCAGGACATCATCATCGTTCCGATCAAGACCGAGCAGATCTATCTCATGGGCGAGGTCGCCGGACCGGGGGCCTACTACTATAACAAGGGGATGACGGTGATGCAGGCCCTGATCCAGGCCCACGGATTTACCCAGTTCGCCTCCCTGGGGTCGGTCCGGATTATCCGGAAAGAGAAGGACGGCTCGAAGAAGATCATCCACATCGACATCAACCACATCGAAGACGAGAAAAAGACCGAAGCCAAAGAGTACCTGCATCCCGGAGACCTGATCTATGTGCCCCAGCGGATGTTCTAGGACAGGTCCGTCCGGGGGCCGGGGAGACCGACCATGATCCGGATCTTCAACCATTATGTTTCGATCACCGTCCTTTTTGTCCTGTTGGGGGACGCCATTTTCTCGAGTCTCGCCGTGGTGGCCCTGTTCTCCTTCGCCCGACTGGGGCCGCAAGGCGGGAGGGCGATGGAAGAGGGGCTGGCTGTGGGGACGGTATGGGTGGTGCTGTCGGCCTTCCTGTTTTTCCAGGCCGGACTCTACGACACGCTGAACTTCGAGGACGACCGGAACAGCCTGATCCGCATCCTTTCTGCCTTCGTCATCCTGGGGGGGATTGGCTTTGTAGTGATGGTCGCCTTTCCGGTGTTCCGGATGGGCTGGAAGGAAGCGCTGTTCCTGACCGGTCTCACCTTTATGGGGATCGTCGCCTGGAGGCGTTTCGTGGTTCTGCGCCTCCCGTTTGTCGGTTGGAAACGGCGGACGCTGATTCTGGGGACCTTCCAGATTTCCCGGATCTTCGAGGAGCTGAACAAGTTCCGGCACAATATCCGGATCCACGGCGTGGTGGACGCGAGGAAGCTCAAGGAGTTCGACCTGGTCAACTACGCCATCGAACACCGGATCCATTCCATCGTGATTTCGCTCAAGGACCGGCGGGGAACACTTCCGATCCACAATATCCTGGCCTGCAAGATGCACGGGATCGACGTCATGGAGTGGGCGACCTTCTATGAAAAGAACACCAACAAGATCGACATCATGAACATCAACCCCAGCCACCTGATCCTGGGAGACGGTTTCCAGCGGAACCGGCTGACGGTCGTGGTGAAGGGGGTGATGGACCGGGTGCTCTCCCTCTTGGGCCTTCTTCTGTTTTTGCCGATCGGTCTTCTGATCGCTCTTTTGATCCGGCTCGAATCCCCCGGCCCCGTCTTCTACAGCCAGGAGCGGGTGGGTCTGAACGGCCGGCCGTTCAACATTTTGAAATTCCGCTCGATGGTGGCGGACGCGGAGAAAGGGCTCACGCCCCAGTGGGCCTCGCAGAACGATCCCCGCATTACCCGGATCGGGGCGTTCCTGCGGAAGACCCGTCTCGACGAGGTGCCCCAGCTGATCAATATCCTCAAAGGGGAGATGAGTTTTGTCGGGCCCCGTCCAGAAAGGCCGTTCTTCGTGGCGGAGCTCGAAAAGGTCATCCCGTTCTACTCGCTCCGGCACGTCACCAAGCCGGGACTCTCCGGATGGGCCCAGATCCGCTACCGCTACGGGGCCACCGTCGAGGACGCCGCCCGAAAACTCGAGTACGACCTGTACTACATCAAGAACCTGTCGATCTTTCTCGACCTGATGATCTTTATGGAAACCATCCAGGTCATCCTGTTCGGCAAGGGCAGCCGCTAACCTTTTTTCGGGGATTGTATGCAGACACTCGACGCGAAGACCATTCTCGCCCTCGCATGGCTCAGTATCCGACGGCACAAGTTCATCGCCTTCCTCACCTTCATTTTGCTCGCGGTTCCCATCGGGGCCGTGGGTCTGATGAAAAAACCCGTCTTCGTCGCCAAGGCGACGGTTCTCATCAAGCAGAACAACTACGCCTCTTCGGGGCTCGCGAACCATCTCCACACCCCCAGGAGCCTCGGGATCCAGTTCGCGATTCTCAAGAGCCAGTACCTGGCGGGGAAGGTGATCGACAGCCTGCCGGAGAAAACCCTGAAGGACCTCGAGGAGAACGCCGAGTACACCGATTATCAGGGGCAGTTCATCAACGTGATCCGGACGACCCTGGGCAAAAGTCCGATCGTCATGAACCCCCGGCAGCGGGCCGCCATGGAGCTCAGGAACGCCCGGATGGGCTTCAGGGGGGCGGGTGCGGGGGGAATCATCGAGATCAGCGGGGAGTCGACCGATCCCCACGTGGCGCTGGATCTGGTCAACGGCTACATCGATGCCTTCAAGGACATCTCAAGCCATTTCGCGCTCGAGCAGCAGGCGGACCTGGACAAGAGCCTCTCCCTCCAGATCCTGAACGCCCGGAGCCTTCTCAAGAAGTCCGAGGAGGATCTCATGAACTTCCAGAACCGGAGCCGGAAGCGGGGCGGAAAACATCATCCGGTCGACGTCTCGTCCTACCTCTCCGAGGAGTCGGGGATGCTCTCCGCCCTCCGGATGAGAAAGGCACAGCTCCTTCTCACGGAAACCCGTTCCCATCCCGACGTGGTGGCGGTGACGCAGGAGATCCGGGAGATCGAGAAGAAAATCGGCCGGGTCCACACCATCGCCCGGCCGGCAGGTCTCGACGGTCCGGTGGATGTTTCCGGTGCGGCCTGGGAGTCTTTTCTGGAGTCGAACATCAAGATGGACAAGGATCTCCTGTCCGAGCTGGAGGAAGAACGCTCTTCGGCACGGATCATCGCGGATTCGAATCTCGAGAACCTCATCGTGATCGATCCGCCGCTTTTGCCGATGAAGCCCCAGATGACCAAGGGGTTCAAGATCCTGGCCCTGGGGGTGGTGGCGGCCCTGGGGGGATCCGTGGCCGTGCCATTTCTGATCGTCTTCTTCCGGAAACCCATCCAGGGGGAGGACAACCTCAAGAAACTCTCCGGTGTGCCGAATTTCGCGAACATTCCCCGGATTCCCTCGCGGCACATTCCGGAAAAGAACGGTGTCCGCATTCCCCGGATCGACCTGATGGCCGACCGGGAGTCGGTGTGGATCTTCCAGAAGGAGTTCGAGTCGATGTTCTTCCGGCTCAAGAAGACCCTGAAACTCCAGAAGGGCCAGGTCCTTCTGATCACGAGTCCCGCTCCGGAGGACGGCAAGTCCGTGACCACCCTGAATCTCGCCCTGACCATGGCGCACATGGGCCATCACACCATCCTGATGGACGCGGACACCATCCGTGGTCGGGTGCATCAGAACCTCCGTCTGGGACGGGAGTATTGTGCGGAGGATTTCCTGCCGGACGTCGAGGAGGCACCGCAGCGCATCGACTGGAGCGAGGGGAATCTCGCGGTGATCACGTTGGCCAAAAGCAAGAAGCGTTTCTGGACGGAGCATCCGGAGTCGCTGATCGCGAAATGGTTTGAAATCCTGCGCTTCCAGGCGGATTTTATCCTGATCGACTCCCCGCCGATCCTGGCGTCGACCGATCTTCTGGGGATCTCCTCCATGGTGGACGGGGTTCTGGTGGTGGCGCGGAACAATGTGACCCAGGAACGGGATTTCATGCGGGTGGAGTCGGTCCTCCAGGAACACCGTTTCGAAATCATGGGGACAGTCCTGAACGATTCGACCTCCCCCCATATCCAGTATTCCTACGGCTATACGCCGGAAGGGAAAAAGAAAGCCCGGGAAACGACGAAGGTGCCGCAGAAAGACAAGAAGAAAGGGCTCACGGGATAACGGGGGGATTTTATCCGGAGAGGACCGGGTTTTATATGATGCCTTTCCTGACGGTTCCAGGGGCGACAGGGGATTGCCGGATTACTCCGGTGATTTCGGGAGGATCTTCAGGAATACGGAGCCCGGAATCACCAGAATGATCATTCCGGAGGGACGGATCAGGACAGGACGATGGGGATAACGAGGCTCCTTGGTTCATTCGCCGGAGCGTTCGGATCCTTGCAGGGGACGGAGGATCTCCATGGCCGCGCTCTTGAAGAGATAATCCTGCCCCCAGTCGGCCAGTGTCAGAAGGCGGTTCCGGGTTCCCAGGATCTTCGCCAGATGCAGCCCCAGCCACAAGGCCCAGGCAACCGGGCCGTGCCATCTGGCGTTCCACCGGGGAATCTGGCAGACGGCATCGAAGCGCCCGAGCACCACCATGCTGCCGGGGTCTTGATAGACAAAAGGCGGTGGTAAAGGCGCCATTCCCCAGGAGGCCAGGACGGACCGGGCGGCATGTCGGGCGGTCTGGATCGCAAACGGCGCGACCTGGGGGTGGTGGCCATCCGGTGTCTGGGCCAGATCTCCCAGAATAAAGATATCTGGATATTCCGGCAGCTGCAGGTGGCTATTGACCCGGATCCTTCCTCCTTCCCCCTGTTCTCCCGGAAGGTTTTCCGCAAGTCGGGGAGCCTTCACGCCCGCCGCCCAGATGAGTGTCCTGGCAGAAAGGCTTTCTCCTCCCGAGAGCCGGATCGTCCGGCCGTCGAAATTCTCCACGTGCGTCTGGAATTGGATGCGGCCCCCGAGGGCTTCCACCCGTTTTGTCGCATACGTTTGCAGGGATTCGGGGAAATCCGGAATCAGGCAGGCCCCTCCCTGCAGGATCCGGACGCTGATTTCCCGGGGGTCTATTTCCGGATAGTCCCGGGGAACGAGAACCCGGAAGAGTTCCAGCAGACCACAGGCGGATTCGACACCGGTCGAACCCCCACCGGCGATAGCGAAATTCAGCCAGGCCCGACGTTGTCCGGGATCGGGGCACCGGCTGGCCCGCTCCAGCGCCAGAAGAATTTGGGAGCGGAGATTTTCGGCCTCCGGCAAACCTTTCAGGTGCCAGGCGTGCCGGGCAATTTCCTGGTTCCCATAAAACTGGGTGGTGCTTCCCGGCGCAACCAGGAGCCGGTCGTAGGGCAACACCGATCCGTCCTCCAGCAGTACTCTTTTTTGTCCGGGGTCGACCCCGGTAACGGATCCCAGTACGAATTTCTGGTTTTTCCCCCGCAGGAGACGCCGGATGGGGGTCGCGACAGCTTCGGCGTGCAGGTCGCCGGTCGCCACCTGGTAGAGGAGGGGCTGGAAGAGGTAGTAGTTCCGGGAATCGACGAGCGTCACCTGCACATCATTCCCCTCCAGGGTTTTGGCTGCGGACAGCCCGGCAAACCCTCCGCCGATGATCACCACGCGGTTGTTGTTCACAGGATCACCCTCATGTCCGTCCCTCCGGAGCTTTCTCTGGCAAGAGATGCCCGCATTCGGCCGTCTCGGATCCGGCACGGGAGGGGTTGTGGCGCGATTTCTACACGCACCCGCGGAAGGTCCGATGGCGCCCTGTTCCTCAGGTAGGCGAGCATTCCTTCCCGCACATAGAACGACAGATCCCATCGGGATCCCGAATCCCTGGCGGAGAAAAGGGCCCGCATCTGCACGGCTTTTTCATCGAGCTGGGTCACCTGGAGGTTCCACGCTTGCCGGTCCCAGAGGGGGGAGGATTCCAGGAGGGTCTTCAGGTGTCCTCTGAGATCCGGGACGTCGACCGAGTAGTCGGCATGAACTGCTCCCGCCAAGCCTAGACGGCTATGGCGTGAGTTTCGTGCTTCATCGCGGCGAGACTCCCACCGCTCCACACGTCGGACGGTTCCCGCCCGGAGCCGGATTCACCGGCCAATC
>Ga0078972_1003849_pt2 | contig 22118 bp, 19 predicted proteins | sample YelNatPaOPGAMG01_FD_67568 | JGI IMG/M metagenome (GOLD analysis project Ga0078972, IMG submission 67568) | Hot spring thermophilic microbial communities from Obsidian Pool, Yellowstone National Park, USA - OP-RAMG-01 (SPADES assembly) (version 2) | ecosystem: Environmental > Aquatic > Thermal...
TGCGCTCCGGCAGGCTTATCCAAGCATTCCGGTACGCCGATTCAAACAGTGGCGTGAGGTAACGCTTCACGCGGTCACAGCCTACGGCAACGCGAAATCGCTGCGGTCGGCGGCTGAGGCCCACTCCATATTAAAGCAGCTAACGGAAAATTACCTCTCCGTTGCACACGAAGCCGGTGACGGCGCGAAGGCGTTTGTTGAGAACGAAGAAGTGCAACGCCTCAAGAGGGCGGCTGTGCTCGTCGAACAGTGGCGCGGTCGCAACGACCTGTTCCAAGTAGACAACGTTCATTGGCAGACGTTCTGGGAGTCTCCGAATCCCAATCTCCTCACGCAAGTCGCGGCCTTGTTGTCGGAACTCGACGCGCTGGCTCTGCCCATTGAGGGAGCAGACAATCTGGAAGATGCGTTTGCGTTCCACGAGGAAGCGCGGCGGCGAATCGCGGCATTTCGAGAACGGTACGAGAAACGCGACGGTGACCGCACGCAACCGGTGTTAGCAGCTTTTTCTGCCCAAAAAGAATACGCTCGTTGCCGGGAACAACTTCTCTCGCTCAACAAGTATCTGGAATTGCAGGGCGAGCGCAGCGCGAATCCCGATTGGCAGTGGCTACGCAACACGCTGGCATGGCGCGACCTGTTTGAGAAATTGCGAGGCCAGCAGAAGCTGGACGTGGACAGCGCGCTTTGGCCGAGATTGCGCAGCAGGTTGGCAGATCACCGGACGGCGATGGCTCAAGCCTACGACCAGTTGGCGTCCTTTTTTGACGGAGGTTTCTCTGACATCGACCAGTATGAATTGCTCACAGCATCCCTCATTCAAATCCGAGCTGAGCTACCAAATCATCCGCTGTGGTTGGAAAAGAAACGGTGGAACAAGAAAATGCCGGCGTTTCCTGAGCTTGAGGCACTCTGGAAGAAAGTGCTGGAAGGCGATGTCCCTCCCGATCATGCGGAACGCCTCTTCTGCTTCAATCTTCTGCGACTGTGCAACCCAATCCCAAGTCCTACCGGGCCACAGTTGCAGCAGACCTTGGCGATGTTTGAAAATCGAGACGAGAAACTGACAGATTGGGTTTTGGAACACTGCAAGGCCAAGATTCAGCAGGCACAGGATGAGGCACAACGTGGCGACAACGGGCAGAGCGCCGCCGAGTTGAGACGTTTGGCCACCCTTCAACGAATTCGCGGGACAGTCCGAGAAATCCTGAATGCCCATATTGGTTACGTTCTGGAAGCCAAGCCCTGTTGGATGATGAGTCCCACGTCGCTTGCCAATCTGATCGATTCCAGCATCTTCGAAGAATACGGCGTGCCTTTTGACTTGGTGATTTTCGACGAAGCCTCACAAATCCGCGTTCTTAACGGGTTGCTTTCAATGGCGTTTGGAAAACAGGTCATCATCGTTGGCGATAAGAACCAACTCCCGCCAACGGATTTCTTTGCTGGTTTTGCCAACCCCGAAGCGGATGGGACGACCGACGCTCAGGATTTCGGAATCAGCGAGAGCCTGTTGGACGAGTTTGCGGGCGTTTTTGAAGACGACAAGACGCACGTCATGCTCATGTCGCATTACCGCAGCGAAACGCCTGACCTGATTCGGTTCTCCAACGATGAATTTTACAACAGCCGACTGGAGATGTACCCACCTGCGCATATCAGCGGCATTGGGCGGCGACTGCATTATGTGGCAAACGGCGTCTATGGCACACCAGCCGGGCATACGAACGGCATTGAAGCAGATGAGGTGATCAAACTCATCGAATCGCATGTTCGCGAATGCCCCGACAAGTCGCTTGGTGTGGTCACCATGAACATTCCTCAGATGGAACTTCTCGATGAAAAACTGCAATTCTTCCAGTCACCTGCGGTGCGCGCTTTCTGCGCCGACGAATCGAAATTCTTTCTGAGGAATCTTGAAACCGTGCAAGGCGATGAAATGGACCGAATCATCCTGAGCCTCACCTACGGCAGGAACGCGGCCGGCCAATTCAGCGCCTCCGTTCTCGGCCCGCTAACGAAGAGCGGTGGCGAACGTCGCCTAAACGTCGCCATCACCCGTTCACGGAGCGGAATGGTTATCGTTTCGTCCTTGAAAGCCGCAGATCTTGAGGCAGCTGGGGCACAAAGTCGCGGGTTCAGATGCCTCAAAGCCTTGCTCGTGGACTTGGAGAGAATGGAGCAGATTCGCAATTACGGCATCAACAGCGCCCGGTTTGCTCGACGACAGGATGGTGTATCAAACGTGGTTTATTGCGATTCACCTTTTGAAGAGCAGGTTGTGGAGTTCCTGGAGAACGAAGGCTACGAGATCGAATGTCAATACGGCTCTGGCAATTTCCGTCTGGACATCGTCGTGAAAGAAAGAGGCAGAAACCTGCTCGCCATCGAGTGCGATGGCGCGGCTTATCACAGTTCCCTCGTGGCGCGAACACGTGACCGGGCGCGACAGCGGATTCTCGAAAAACGCGGCTGGCGTTTTCATCGTGTGTGGAGCACCAACTGGTGGTTCTTCGAAGAACACGAAAAAGAAGCGATTATCGAAGCCATCAATTCAGCGCGTGATGCAGCGAGTCGGAATACCCGGCAATCCAGACAGTGAACCTTCGTTTTTCATTGCCGGTTGCTTGACGAGCGGAAACCATCAGCTACAGTCTTCGGAACTTGACGACTTGGGTAAATACCACAACCGAGCTTGGCCACGATGCTTTCCGGGGCCGCACGCCGACAGAGCGGCGCGGCTACAGCACGGACTCATTTTTGCATGAAGCCTGAGCGGGAAAACCCGGCCACATTCTTCGAGCAGGTCGAAGCGGATGTGCTCGGCGCGATGCAGAAGCCGGAGAAGACGTATTGGCTGGCGCTGCTCGGCGCGATGACCTGCTTCGGAATCGGGTTGGCGTGTTGGGGTTGGCAGATTTATTCCGGCATGCACACGTCGGGCAAGAACAACCCGGTCGGCTGGTACATGTACATCACCGACTTCGTGTTTTGGGTCGGCATCGCGCACTCCGGCACGTTGATCTCGGCGGTGCTGTTTTTGTTCCGCGCGAAGTTCCGCAAGGCGTTCAACCGGACGGCGGAGGCGATGACGGTGATCGCAGTAATGACGGCCGGGCTGTTTCCGTTGATCCACCTCGGCCGGGTGTGGTTCTTTTACTGGCTGATGCCGTATCCGAATCAGCGGCTGTTGTGGGTGAACTTCCGGTCGCCGCTGGTGTGGGACGTGTTTGCGGTCTCGACGTATTTCACGGTGAGCGCGGTGTTTTTCTATGTGGGATTGCTGCCCGATCTCGCCATTGCCCGGCGGCGGGTGACCGGGATCCGGCAATGGATTTACCGGGTGCTGTCGCTCGGCTGGCGCGGAACGGCAACGCAGTGGACGCACTACGAAAAGCTGTACGGTTTTCTCGCGGCGTTTGCGACGCCGTTGGTGATTTCAGTGCACTCGGTGGTGTCGTGGGATTTTGCGATGAGCGTGATCCCCGGCTGGCACACGACGATTTTCGCGCCGTACTTCGTGGCCGGGGCGATTTTCTCGGGGTGCGCGATGGTGCTGACGTTGACGATCCCGATGCGCAAAGTGTTGCGGTTGGAGCAATACATCACGCACGATCATTTCGAGGCGTTGGCGAAGGTGATGTTGTTCACCTCGCTGATTGTGGCGTACGCCTACATTCTCGAATACGCGATGGCGTTCTACACGACCAACGTGTTCGAGCAGGCGCACTTCAACTTCCGGTTGCTCGGTGATTTCCGGTATCCATACTGGCTGATGTGCTTCTGCAACGTGCTGTTGCCGCTGACGCTGTTCGTGCGGAAACTGCGTCGCAACCTCGCCTACCTGATGGTCGTCTCGCTGCTGGTCAACGTCGGCATGTGGCTCGAGCGGTTCATCATCATCGTGACCGGCCTGTCGCACGACTTCGACCCGTACGTGTGGGGCAACCCCAACCTGAGCTGGATTGCCATCGGCATCACGCTGGGGTCGTTTGGGATGTTCTTCACGTTTTTCCTGATCTTCGTCAAAGTGCTGCCGGTGCTGGCGATTACCGAACTGAAAGAGGAGCGCGCGCATGAAACGATTCACGTTTGACGACAAAGACGCGTTTCTCGCCAAGCTCAAGGAACTGCTCGCGAGCGGCGTGCCGGCGCGGCGGATTCAAATAGTGACGCCGATCCCGGTGCATGAGGCGCTGCACATGCTGAAGGTGCCGGCCAGCCCGCTGAAGTTTTTCACCTTTACCGGCGCGCTGACCGGGTTCGTGGCCGGCTTTGCGCTGACGATCTACACATCGCTGAGCTGGCCGTTGATCACGTCCGGCAAGCCCATCGTCGCGATTCCGCCGTACATGATCATCGCGTTTGAACTGACGATTCTGCTCGGCGCGCTGGCGTCGCTGATCGGGTTTCTCCACTTGAACCGGTTACCCTCCATCCCCCACATTTTGAATCCCGACGAAACCGGCAACCAATACGTCATTTTCGTGGAGGAAGACCAATGAAGCGGCTGACGCTGATGGCGGTCTGCGCGGCGCTGGTGGTGCTGGTGCAGCTCGACACCTCCGGCACGCATCTGTTGCCGGTGTTGCTGGGAATGGCGTTGACAACGGGCGCGGTGCTGGTCGTCGCGGCAGCGGAATTGTCGAACGCCCAGTGGATCGCGCCGGTGAAACGCCCGCTGCTCGCTGCCGCGCCGTTGTTGTTTGTGTTCCCATTCCTGGTCCGCCTCGCGCCGTATCCGTGGCTGGCCCACGAAACCTGGTGGCTGCGCCCGGATTTTTTCCTCGCCCGCAACGCGGGGGCGCTGCTGGTGTTGGCGCTGATCGGCAACCTTTACCGGCGCGCGTCGCTGACCGAGTCGCCGGCGAAACGCAAGTGGGCAGTCGGCTACCTCCTGACGTTTGTGGTCGCCAAGACAATGGTGGCGATGGATTGGGTGATGAGTTTCGATTACCCGTGGATTTCGACGATGTTCCCGGTGTTGTACATGGTGGAATGTTTCGATGCCGGGCTGGCCTTGATCGGGCTGATTTGTTTCGTCCGCCGCCAGACCGAGAACGTCTTGTATGACGCGGCGACGTTGTTGTTCGGGTTTGCGCTGTTTTGGGGCGGGTTGACGTTTGCGCAGTATCTGACGATTTGGTACGCCAACCTCCCGGAGGAAGTGCACTACTTCACCCTCCGATTTGGTCTGATGGGCGGCCGGGAGTTCTTTGCGGGCGCGGTGGCGCTGTTGTTTGTCGTGCCGTTCAGTGTGCTCTTGATCCACCGGGCACGGAAGAACCACAACGTCATTTTCGTGCTGGCCCACCTGGTGTTGTTCGGGCTGGTGTACCAACGGACGTATCACCTCCTCCCGTATGTGAACCTCCAACTGGACTGGCTGCTGGCCGAATCGTTTGCCATGTTCGGCGCGCTGGCGCTCTGCATCCGGCCCGACCTGGGGCAGACCGACCGGGGCGTGTAACCTTTGCACGGCATCCGGCTCAGTACCCAGCAAGATGATCGCACTCTGGAAAATCATATTGGGCGTGGTGGTGGGCGGGGGACTGGGATTCGCCTACTACCGGTTCGTCGGCTGCGCCACCGGGACCTGTCCGTTGACGAGCAACCCGTGGACAAGCACGTTGTACGGAATGCTGCTCGGCGGCCTGATCGCCAGCAGCTTCACAAAATAAACCCCGAAAGGAACTGACCGTGACCGTGGAAAACAAAATCCGGGCCTTTGCCGGGATCTTCATCCTGGTGAGCGTCGTGCTGGTGTTGAACTTCAGCATCAACTGGATCTGGCTCACCTTCTTCGTCGGCGCGAACCTGCTCCAAAGCTCCGTGACCGGCTTTTGCCCGCTGGAGATCATCCTCAAGAAGTGCGGCAAAAACGGCGGCAGTTGCTGCTGCAGCCACGAAGCATCGAAGTAGTCTGCCGGCCAGTCCGCAGTTGCCGGGGACGGGGACTTCTGGTAGCAATCTCCCCGTCCCGTATGAACGAAGCGCTTCCAGAGGCCGTGTTGATCCGCCGCGCCCAGACCGGCGATCTGGCGGCATTCGAGGAATTGGTCAACCAGCACGAACGCCGAGTGTACGCGCTGGCCTACCGGATCCTCGCCAACCAGCACGACGCCGAAGACGTGACCCAGCAGACGTTCCTGAGCGCGTTGGAGCACCTCAGCACCTTTCGCGGCGACGCCAGCTTCGCGACGTGGCTGACCCGCATCGCCACGCACGCCGCGTTGAAAGTCATCCGCAAACGCCGGGGACTGCCCACCGTGTCGCTCGACGCCGCGACCGAGCCGGACGATCCGGACCAGACCATCCCCCACCCCGAATTCATTGCCGATTGGCGGGAAAGTCCGGCGCAGTTGGTGGCACGCCGCGAGACGCACCGGTTGATTGATGCCGCCCTGGCACAGCTCGACGACAAACACCGGCTGGTCTTCCTGCTCCGCGACGTGGAGGGTCTGTCCGTCAAAGAAACCGCCGCCGCGCTCGGCCTGAGCGAGGCCAACGTCAAAGTCCGCCTCCTGCGCGCCCGCCTCCAACTCCGCGAAACGTTAACCCGCGCCTTTGGCGACCCCGCGCGCCGGGTCGCGCCGCACGAACACGTGTAACCTTTCCGCCCCTGCCGGCTCAATACCCCCAACCATGAATTGCAACGAACTACTGGCTCTGCTCAACGAGTACGTGGACGGCACGGTGCCGCCGTCGGTCTGCAAGGAGTTCGAGAAACACCTTGCCGGCTGCAACCCGTGCCAGATCGTCGTGGACAACATCCGCAAGACCATCACCCTCTACAAAGCCGGACAGCCCTACGAGTTGCCGGCAGGCTTCCACGACCGGCTGCATCAGGTGCTGCGTCAACACTGGAAGCAACAACCATGAAGCCACTGCTTTCCCTGTTCCTCCTCGGCCTGATCGCCGCCACCACCGTGCGCGGCGAAGCGCCACGCCCTTTGACCTTGCCGGAGGCGATTGCCCTCGCGCTCCAAAACAATCCCGACCTCGCCGCCGCCGAGCAACGGGTCAAAGCCGCCCGCGCCGCCCTCCAACAAACCGAAGCCGCCTTCTGGCCGCAACTCAAACTCGCCGGCACCTACAGCGCCAGCGACAACCCGGTCCAGGCGTTCATGATGTCGCTGAGCCAGCGCGCCTTCGACATCACTTCCGCCAACTTCAACCATCCCGACACCACCGACAACCTCAACGGCCGGGCCGTCGCTTCCGTGTCGCTCTACAACGGCGGCACCGATTGGGCCAACCGGCAGGCGGCAAAACTCGGCGCCGAGGCCCGGGAAGCCGCGCGCGACGCCGCCCGCAACGACCTCGCGTTTGAAGTCACCCGCTCCTTCCATACCATCACCAAAGCCCGGCAATTCGTCCGCGCCGCCGAAGCCGCCGTCGCCAGCATGGAAGCCAATGGGCAACTCGTCCGCGACCGGCACGAAGCCGGTCAAGCCCTCAAAACCGACCTGCTCGACGCCGAAGTCCGCCTCGCCGCCGCCCGCGAAAACCTCGTCCAGGCCCGCAACGCCCTCGCCCTCTCCGAAACCATCTTCCGCCACACCCTCGGCGTCGGCGAACGCGACCTCGTGACCGCCGCCGCCCCGACCGAAAACACAAACGATCGTTTGCCTGTTCGGCCGTCGGCCGGCAACGACTTTTCGGGGCGACCGGAATTGGTTGCCGCCCACAAGGCGGTCGCGGCCGCCGAACGCCAGCTCCGCGCCGCCCAAGGCGGTCATCTGCCCAAAGTCAGCGCGTTTGCCCGGTATGACTTCGACAGCGGCGACGCCCGCAACTACGAAGGCAGTTGGCTCGCCGGCGTGAACGTGGAACTGGATGTCTTCGACGGCTTCCTCACCCGCGGCAAGGTGGCCGCCGCCCGCGCCGACCTCGAAATCGCGCGCGCCGCGTTGCGCAAAACGGAGCTGGCCATCCAACTCGAAGTCCAACAGGCCCGGCTGAATCTCGACGAGGCACAAGCCCGGCTCGACACCACCGGCAAGGCCGTCGCCCAGGCCGAGGAAAGTTTGCAACTCATCAAGGAACGCTACGGCAACGGCCTCGCGTTGTTCACCCAGGTGCTCGACGCCGAGACCGCGCTGACTGCCGCCCGGCAGCGCCGCATCGCCGCCGAAGCCGACGCGCGCATCGCCGCCGCCGCGCTCCAAAAAGCTTTAGGAAACCCACTCGAATGAAAACCACTCGCCTGCTCGCTCTCGCCATCGTCGCGGTCGCCCTCGGTTGCGGCCGGCATCCTGAATCATCCCACGACACCGGCCCCGCCGCGCGCGTCGAAACGGTGCCCGTCCAACTTCAACAACTGCCCGACACCTACGAGGCGGTCGGCACCGTCCGCGCCAAAACCAGCGCGACTGTCGCGGCGAAAGTCATGGCCGCCGTGCGCGCCGTGGCCGTGCGCGCCGGTGACCCGGTCACCGCCGGCCAGGTTCTGGCCGAACTGGATGATCGCGATCTGCGAGCCGAGTTTGACCGGGCGCAGGCGGACTTTAACCGCTTCAAGACGTTGTTGGACAAAGAGGCGGCAACGCGCGCCGAGTTCGAGGCGGTGCAAGCCCGTTACCGGGTCGCCGAAGCCGCGCTGAGTTACGCGACCCTCACCGCGCCGCTGGCCGGTGTGGTCACCGCCAAGTTGTGCGAGCCGGGCGACATGGCGGCGCCGGGACGGCCCTTGTTCGTGATCGAGCCAACCGATGCCTACCGGCTCGAAGCGCAGGTGCCGGATCGGTTGGCGGGCGCGGTCGCCGTCGGCCAATCGTGGCCGGTCACGGTGGACGCCACCGGCGAGACGTGCGCGGGCACAGTGGCCGAAATCATTCCGGCGGCGGACCCGGCCAGCCGGAGTGTGACGGTGAAGATTGATCTCGCCTGCCGGCAACCGTTGAAGTCCGGGCTGTTCGGCCGGGCGGCGGTGCCGGTCGGGCAACGCGCCGCGTTGCTGGTGCCGGCCCGCGCCGTGCGCGAACGCGGTCAGTTGACGTATGTGTTCGTCGCGCAGAATGGCCGGGCGCAGATGCGGCTCATCAAAACCGGCAAGAACCACGGCGACCGGGTGGAGGTTTTGGCGGGCCTGCAACCGGGGGAACAGGTGATCGTGGCCGGTGATGTCGCCGACGGCCAACCGGTGAGCCAATGAACCAGGAACATCACGGCCATCAATTCGGGTTCACGTCGAAGATTGTCCGCTTCTTTATTGATTCGAAGCTGACGCCGTTGATTGTGATCGCGGCGGTGTTGCTCGGCGCGGGGGCGGTCATCTTGTTGCCGCGCGAGGAAGAGCCGCAGATTGTCGTGCCGATGATTGACATCTTCGTCGAGGCGCCGGGGATGTCGGCGAAGGAAGTCGAAGAGCGCGTCACGAAGCCGATGGAGAAGTTGCTCTGGGAGATTCCCGGCGTCGAATACATCTATTCGACCTCCAGTCCCGGGATGTCCATGGCGATTGTGCGGTTTTACGTCGGCCAGAACGAGGAGGAGGCAATCGTCCGGCTGAACCAGAAGATGTTCGCCAATTTCGATCTCATCCCGCCCGGCGTGAGCCAGCCGTTGATCAAGCCGCGCCGGATTGATGACGTGCCGATTCTGGCGCTGACGTTGCACAGCGACCGGTACGACCACTACCAGTTGCGCCGGGTGGCGGCGCAGTTGCACGACGCGATCAAAGAGGTGCCGCAAGTCAGCGAAGTGACGTTGATCGGCGGCCAACGCCGGCAGGTGCGCGTCGCACTCGATCCCGCCCGGCTGGCGGCGCGCGGGTTGGAGCCGGTGCGGGTGGCGCAGATGTTGCAGGGCGCGAACCGGCAGGTGGCGGCCGGCAGTTTCTCGGCCGGCAACCGCGAGGTGTTGCTGGAAACGGGCGGTTTCCTGCGCGACGCCGACGCGGTGGGCGCCGTGGTGGTCGGCGTGGCGAACGGCAAGCCGGTCTATCTGCGCGATGTGGCGGAGATTGTGGATGGGCCGGAGGAAACGGCGAATTATGTGCTGTTTGGAGCGGGCATCCATCATTCTGTCACCCTGAGCGAAGCGAAGGGTCCCGGTCGTGCGGGGGAAACGGCAGAGATTCTTCGCTCCGCTCAGAATGACAAACTGCGGGAAGAACCGGCCGTCACCATCGCCGTCGCGAAACGCAAAGGCACAAACGCCATCAAGGTCGCGGAGCGGGTGCTGGCGAAAGTCGAGGCGTTGAAAGGCCGCGTCGTGCCGGCCGATGTGGCGGTCACGATCACCCGGCATTACGGCCACACGGCGGCGGAGAAATCCAATGAGTTGCTGTTCCACATGGCCATCGCGATTTTCGGGGTCAGCATTTTGATCGGGCTGGTGCTCGGCTGGCGCGAATCGGGCGTGGTGGCAGTGGCGATTCCGGTGACGCTGGCGTTAACGCTGGCGACGTTCTACTTCCTCGGGTTCACGCTGAACCGGATCACGTTGTTCGCGCTGATTTTCAGCATCGGGATTCTCGTGGACGATCCCATTGTGGACGTGGAGAACATCGTCCGCCATTTCCGGATGCCGAAAAACAAAGGCCGGCCGCTTCTGGAAGTGACCATCGAGGCGGTGAACGAGGTCCAGTCGCCGTTGATCCTGGCGACGTTGACGGTGATCGCGGCGATTTTGCCGATGGCGTTTGTGAGCGGGCTGATGGGACCGTACATGCGGCCGATCCCGATCGGATCGAGCGCGGCAATGGTGTTTTCAATGGTGGTGGCGTTTGTCGTGACGCCGTGGGCAGCGTACCGGATTCTCAAGGGCGCGGCGGCCAGCCACGAACATCACGAGGGCGAAACGGAAGATTGGACGATCCGGCTGTACCGGCGCGTGATGGGGCCGATCATTCATCACCCGGTCTGGCAGGCGGTGTTCCTCGTGGTTATCACGCTGCTGCTGGTCGGCGCGGTCTCGATGCTGTTCGTCAAGGCGGTCAAGGTGAAGATGCTGCCGTTCGACAACAAGAGCGAGTTCCAGATCATCGTGGACATGGACGAGGGCACGACGCTCGAACACACCGCCCGCGTCACGCGCGAAATCGCCGCCATCATCCGGGCGGAGCCGGAGGTGACGGATTATCAGGTGTATGTCGGCACCGCCGCGCCGTTCAACTTCAACGGACTGGTCCGCCACTATTATCTCCGGCAAGGCCCGAATGTCGCGGACATTCAGGTCAACCTGTTGCCGAAACACAAGCGCAAAGCCCAAAGCCACGACATTGCCAAACGCATCCGGCCCAAAGTGCAGGAGATTGCCGCGAAATACGGCGCGCGGGTGAAAGTGGCCGAGGTGCCGCCGGGACCGCCGGTATTGCAGACGTTGGTGGCGGAGATTTACGGGCCGGACTACCAGCAACAAATCGAGATGGCCCGGCGGGTCCGGGAGATTTTCCGCAGCACCGACGGCGTGGTGGACGTGGATTGGTACATGGAAGCCGACCAGCCGAAACTGATCTTTCACATTGACCACGAGAAAGCCGCGCTGCACGGTGTGAGCGCGGAACAGATCGCCCAGACGCTGCGGATCGCGCAGGCCGGGCTGCCCGTAGGGCTGCTCCATCAGGGCCGGGAGAAAGAAGATGTGGCCATCCAACTCCGGCTGCCGGTCGAACAACGATCCAGCGTGACCGACCTGCTCGCATTGCGCGTCGGCGGCGTGCCGCTGGGCGAATTGGTGCGCGTCGAGGAAACGGTGCGCGACAAAAGCATCTATCACAAAAACCTCCAGCCCGTCGTCTATGTCACCGCCGACGTGGCCGGCGCCGAGGAAAGCCCCGTCTATGCAATTCTGAAGTTGAATGAAAAGATCAAACAACTGCCGGCTGTCACCCTGAGTGCAGCGAAGGGGCTCAAAACCGCAACAGGAATAGCGCCCGGCAATTCAGAGATCCTTCCCCTTCGCGGCTCAGGGCTCCGGCAGAACGCTCAGGATGACAAACAGGGCGGCATGGAGATTCTGACGACTTCGCAGCCGTTCACGACGGAAAAGCCGGTGATGAAATGGGACGGCGAATGGCACATCACGTTTGAAGTGTTCCGCGATCTCGGACTCGCCTTCGCGGTGGTGCTCATCTTGATTTACGTGCTGGTGGTCGGCTGGTTCCGGTCGTTCAAGACGCCGTTCATCATCATGGCGGCCATCCCCTTCTCGCTGGTCGGCATCCTGCCGGCCCACTGGGCGATGGGCGCGTTCTTCACCGCGACCAGCATGATCGGCTTCATCGCCGGGGCCGGTATTGTCGTCCGCAACTCGATCATTCTTGTGGACTTCATCGAGTTGCGCCTCGCCGAAGGGATGCCGCTGGCCGAAGCCGTCATTGATGCCGGTGCGGTCCGTTTCCGCCCGATGATGCTCACCGCCGCCGCCGTCGTGGTCGGCGCCAGCGTGATTCTCTTCGACCCGATCTTCCAGGGGCTGGCCATCGCGTTGATGGCCGGCGAAATCGCGTCGCTGTTACTTTCCCGCATGGCCGTCCCGGTGATCTACTACCTGGCAATGCGCAAACAACAAAGTTGACGCTGGTCAATTCGTGGATTGGACCGGTGCTGTAGGCTGGCCTTCATGAAACGAGTGACACACCAAACGAACGTTGCGGCCATCCTGGCGGCGCGGCCGGACCTACGGTGGACCCTCGTGGCCGGGGGTATTGACGGTCTGGCCGACGAGAATCATCATCCGGCAGCGCACGTCACCGTCGCGTATGCGGCCGGTCGGCACGGGGCCGATGCGGCGGCGTTGGTGGCGGCACTCAACCAAGCACTACAGGAGAAACCGAACATGGGCATCATCAAAGCCATCAAGACGAAGGTTCAGGAACACAAGGCCGGTTGCTGTCATTGTGGCGGTCTGGCAACGGAAAAGACGACAGCAAAACCGGCGAAGCCGGCCGCCAAGCCGGCCACGAAGCGTGGCTGAACGTCCGCCCGTGCCCCGCGAACATGGCGCGTGGGGCATTTTGCTGGTGCCGTTTGCGACGGCGGTCGGCGGAGCCGGGGTGTGGAACTTACCGGTGGCGCTGTTGCTGGTAAGTGTGCTGTGTTTTTACGTTGCCCGGACGAGTTGGCTGAAACGGAACTACCGGTGGACGGCGATTCTGCTGGCCGGCAGCTTCGCGGCGGCGGTGCCGTTGGTGGTGGTGTGGAAACTGTGGTGGCTGCCGGCGTTCGGGGCGGTGGCGGCGGTGTTGGCGGTGCAGCCAACCTCGCAAAATCTCTGGCGGCAGTTGCTCGCCGTGCCCGGCCTCACGTTGACGGCCCCGGCGGCCTGGTATGTGGCGACCGGCACGCTGGACTACCGGCTTTGGCTGTTGAACACGCTCTATTTTGCCGGTGGCGTGTTCTATGTGCGAATGCATTTGGCGGCGGCCACGGCACTGCGCCCCCACCCTCACCCCAACCCGCTCCCCGTCGAACGGGGAGAGGGGACGCGCTGGAAAGTCGGTCTGCCGACGTTGCTCTACCACGGCGCGCTGGCGGTGGTGGCGGTGGTCTGGCAGCCGGTGGGGCTGGCGTACATCCCGGCGATTGCGCGGGCATTTGTCGGCGTGATATTCTTGTCGCCAACGCTGCGGATCAAACGGCTTGGTTGGACGGAGGTGGCGCACTCGGTCTTGTTCGCAGCGCTCGTGATCGCGATCAGCTGAATGAAATTGGTGCTGGCTATTCTTGCGGGGCTGCTCGTCGGCGTGGGCGGCTACACGTTCTGGTACGGGCAGGGGTTTTCGTATTTGTCCAACGACCCCGCCGCCTGTAAGAATTGCCACATCATGAACGAGCAGTACGACGGCTGGCTCAAAGGCAGCCATCACGCGGTGGCCACCTGCAACGATTGCCACACGCCGCACGCGCTGGTGCCGAAGTATTTCACCAAAGCCGAGAACGGTTTCTGGCACTCGAAGGGGTTCACGCTCCAGGATTTTCACGAGCCGATTCGGATCCGGCCGCACAACCAGGCCGTGTTGAACCGCAACTGCCTCGGCTGCCATCAGGAACTGGTCAGCGAAGTCATCGTCACCCACGGCCACGACGAAAGCCGGCTCGATTGCATCCGCTGTCACGCCACCGTCGGCCACGGACCCGGCCGCTGAAAGGAAAGCACCATGAAACTGCGGTACCTCCTCATCGCCATCATCGCGGGGCTGGCCAGCGTCGGCATCCTCCTGTTGCGCGAGAACATCGCCCAACGCAAACTCGAAGCGCGACACACCGTGTTCCGCGTCGTCGAGTTGACCGAGCAGACAACCGACCCGGCCGAGTGGGGCAAGAATTTCCCCCGGCAATACGATCATTACCGGCGGACGGTGGACATGGAACGCACCCGGTACGGCGGGAGCGAGGCGGACCCGTTCGCCGTCGGCGCGGACGGCGTGCGCAAGTCGGTCAGCAAAATCGAACAGGATCCGCGCCTGAAAACGATGTGGGACGGGTACGCATTCGCGATTGATTTCCGGGAGGACCGCGGCCACGCCTACATGCTCCACGACCAACGCGAGACCGACCGGGTCACGAAACGGCCACAGGTCGGTTCCTGTCTGCACTGCCACGCCTCGACCACGGTGGCCTACCGCAAAGCCGGCCTCGAAGCCGGCGCGCCCGGCACGCTGGCCGATCCGTTGCTCAGCCCGACCGGCCGGGAGCAATTGATGAAAGGGTTCGTGATCGTGTCCGCCGAACCGTACAGCAACGCCACGCAACGTGTGGAGCACCCGGTCACCTGTCTCGACTGCCACGACCCGCAGTCGCTGCAGTTGCGCATCACGCGGCCGGCCTTGTTGATCGGTCTGGAAGCGCTGGCCCACAGTGATGACCCGGTCCCCCATCTGCCATCCATCGGCAAATGGCGGCAGGGCAACCGGCAGAAACCGTACGACCCGAACACGCTTGCCACCCGGCAGGAGATGCGGTCGTTGGTGTGCGCGCAGTGCCACGTCGAATACTATTGCGCGTCGAAGACCACGCTGTTTTTCCCGTGGAACAAGGGCTTGAAAGCCGAGCAGATCGAAGCGTACTACGACGACTACAAGTTCCCGGATGGCGCGCCGTTTGCCGATTGGAATCACAAACGCACCGGGGCCGCCGTGATCAAAGTGCAACATCCGGAGTTTGAGTTATGGAGTCAGGGCATTCACGCCCGCGCCGGTGTGGCCTGCGCGGATTGTCACATGCCCTATCTGCGCGAAGGCGCGATGAAAATCAGCGATCACCACGTCCGCAGCCCGTTGCTGAACATCTCGAGGTCCTGCCAGGTCTGCCACCGCAGCAGCGAGGAGGAATTGAAAGCCCGCGTCCAAATCATTCAGGACCGGACGAAACAATTGATGGATCGCGCCCTCGACGCCGTGGTCGCGCTCATCGCCGACATCGAGGCCGCCCGGCAGAACGGCGTTCCCGAAGCGCAACTGCAGCAGGCCCGGCAACTCCAACGCCGCGCGCAATACCGGGTGGATTTCATCAACGCCGAGAACTCGATGGGATTCCACGCCCCGCAGGAAGCGGCGCGGATTTTGGGTGAGGCTGTGGATCTCGCCCGGCAGGGCCAGTTGGCGTTGCGGTCAAAGTAACGAACGCTGCGTGTCGTCGTGAACGAGGTCGCTGACGGTGGCCCGGTAGCCGCGCCGGCGTTGTTCCATGGAAAACTTGTCCAAGTCGGACTCGACGGGCAACGGATACTTGCCGGTGTAACACGCGCAGCAAAATTCGCTGGCCGGCAAGCCGGTGGCGCCGATCATCCCGGCCAACGACACGTATCCCAGCGAGTCGGCGCCGATGTAGTCGCGGATCGCTTCCAGGGAATGATTCGCGGCCATCAGTTCCTGCCGGGTCGGAAAATCAATGCCGTACGGACACGGCCACATGTGCGGCGGACAGCTCACTCGCATGTGAACTTCTTTCGCGCCCGCCTCGCGCAAGGTGGTCACCCGCGCCCGGGCGGTGGTGCCGCGCACGATGGAATCATCCACAACCACCACCCGTTTGCCGCGCACCATCTCGTCAATGAGGTTGAGTTTCACCCGGACGCCGAAATCCCGGATGAGCTGTGACGGCTGGAGGAACGTGCGCCCGACGTAGTGGTTGCGGACGAAGGCGTTGGCGTAGGGGATGCCGCTTTGCTCGGCAAATCCCTCGGCGGCATAGTTGCCGCTGTCCGGCACCGGGATCACAATGTCCGCGCGGACCGGGTGTTCGCGCGCGAGTTGCCGGCCCAATGCTTTGCGGACTTCGGCCACGTTGCGTCCCGCGATGTCGCTGTCGGGCCGGGCGAAATACACAAACTCGAAAATGCAAAACGCGTGCGGTTGTTGCGTGTGCTTCCAGGGATTGACGGAGCGCACGCCGGCCTTGTTGATCACGACGATCTCGCCCGGCTCGAGATCGCGGACGCACTCGGCGTGGATGAGATCGAGCGCGCACGTCTCGCTGGCGAGCACGTAGGCGGTGCCGTCCACGCCGTCTTCTTTGAGCCGGGTGGGCAACTTGCCGAGCGTGAGCGGGCGGAAGCCAAACGGGTCGCGGACGCCGATCAGTTCGTCCTCGCCCATGATGACGAGCGAGTAGGCGCCCTGGATGCGTTGCATGACGGCCTCGAGCGAATGGGCCCGGTCGCCATCGCCTGGCCGGGCGAGCAGATGCAGGATGATCTCGCTGTCGCAGGTGGTTTGGAAAATCGAGCCTTGCTCCTCCAACTGCGCGCGGAGCCGGGCGGCGTTGGTGAGGTTGCCGTTGTGGCCGATGGCGATCTGGCCGCGCGCGCAATCCACCACGAGCGGCTGGGCGTTCTTGATGTTGGAGCTGCCGGTGGTGGAATACCGGACGTGGCCGATGGCCAGATGCCCCGGCAACGACCGCAAGGTGTTTTTGTCGAACACCTGCCCGACCAGGCCCATGCCTTTGTGGGTGCGCACGTCAATGCCGTCGGACGCGGAGATGCCGGCGCTTTCCTGGCCGCGGTGTTGCAGCGCATACAAGCCGTAGTACGTCAACTCGGCGGCGTTCGGGTGGCCGTAAATGCCAAACAAACCGCAGTAGTGCCGGGGCCGCATCATGTCGTAAGATTGCATGTGAGCAACGCCAACCAGTCAGATACCCGAAACCCGCAAAAAACTCAAGCGCTCACCGGCCCGCCGCCGGCGCCTCCCAGCAGCCCCTTGATGCGGTCAATGAGTTGGCTGCCGGAAAACGGCTTGTGCACAATGCCGTCCACGCCGTCCCGATACTCGGCCGGCAACGATTGATCGGTGAACCCGGTCACCCCGATGACCTTCGCTTGCGGGCAGAGTTGGCGGATGAACTTGAGCGTCCTGGCGCCGTCGAACTCCGGCATGTTGAAGTCCAGCAACACGACTTTCACCTGGCCGGGGGCGTACCGCAGGATGTTGAGGCCCTTGACGCCGGTATTGGACGCCAACACATTGAAGCCGGCGTCTTTGAGCAATTCCTTCATCGTGTCGAGGAGCGAGCGATCATCATCAATGATCAGAATCGAAATCTTCTCACCCGCCGCCGCTTCTGGCTTGCCCTCTTTCTGATCGTCCTCGACAAACAACTTGCGCAGTCCCTGAAAAAATCCGCTCATCGTCCTCCCCTCCTCTTTTTCCTTTGGGCCCACCCTACACACATCCTTCAGGCTTGTCCAATCTAACGTTCCATCACCCGGCCGATTGCGTTCCACCACACCTTGCGCAACCGGGCGACATCCCACGCCAACCGGCCAATCCGTAACTGGTTGCCGCCGGTCACTCCGAGTCGCGTCACCGGCAGACCCGACGCCAGAATCTTCTCCGCGTTTTCCGGTGACGCCGTCAGGACGATCCGCGACTGCGATTCGCCAAACAACGCCGCCGCCGTCACCGGCAATTCCACCGTCGCGCCCACGCCCGCGAAGCAACACTCGGCGAGCGCCACCGCCAGCCCGCCCTCGCTGCAATCGTGCGCGCTCTGCACCCAGCCCTGCCGGATAAAATTGAGGCAGGCATCGTGAATGCGTTTTGCGTGCGCCAAATCCATCTTCGGCGGCGGGCCCTTCTTGAGCTTGTGGATCCGCTTCACATACTCGCTGCCGCCCAGTTCGCCGCCCAACTCGCCCAGCAACAGCACCACGTCGCCGTCGCCCTTGAACCACTGCGTCGTGATGTGTTGCGGGTCGTCAATCAAGCCCAACATCCCAATCGTCGGCGTCGGGTCCACCGCCGCGACCGGCGATTCATTGTAGAAACTGACGTTGCCGCCCGTGACCGGCGTGGCGAACACCCGGCAGGCTTCGGCCATGCCCTCGATGCAGCGGCGAAACTGCCAAAAAATCTCCGGCTTCATGGGGTTGCCGAAGTTCAAGCAGTTCGTGATCGCCAACGGCCGCGCCCCGCTGCACACGAGGTTGCGCGCCGCCTCGGCCACCGCCGTCTTGCCGCCCTCGAACGGGTCGAGATAGCAGTACGTCGAGTTGCAGTCCGTCGTGAACGCGATGTATTTCGCGCCGGTGCCCCGGTAACCAAGATCGGGCCGTTCCAAGTTGATCCGAATCACCGCCGCGTCGCTGCCGGGCGCGACCACGGTGCCGTCCTGCACCATGTAATCGTATTGCCGGTAGACCCAGTTTTTCGACGCAATCGTCGGTGACCGGAGCAGTTCGACGAGCGTTTTTTCGTAATCTTTCGGTTCCGGGACGCTTGCGAGTCGCGGCGCCTCGTAGGGGCGCGCTTCCCGGTAATACACTGGCGCATCATCCGCCAACTTCGCGGCCGGGATCTCGGCCACGACTTTCTTGCCGACTTTGACCCGCATCATTCCATCGTTGGTCACCCGGCCAATGGTCACGCCGTGCAGGTCCCACTTGCGGAAAATCTCCTCGACTTCTTTCTCCCGGCCCTTCTGCGCGATGAGCAACATCCGCTCCTGCGATTCGCTGAGCATGATTTCGTAGGGCGTCATGCCCGGCTCGCGTTTCGGCACCAGGTTCAAATCAATCTCGTTGCCGGTACCGCCCCGGCTCGCCGTCTCGCACGTCGAACAGGTCAACCCGGCCGCGCCCATGTCCTGAATGCCGACCACCAGCCCGTCTTTCCGCATGACTTCGAGACAGGCTTCGAGCAACAACTTTTCCATGAACGGGTCGCCGACCTGCACCGCCGGGCGGTCTTCGTGCGATTCCTTGGTGAGTTCCCGGCTGGCAAACGCCGCGCCGGCCAGCCCGTCGCGCCCGGTCGCGCTGCCGACGTAGATGACCGGGTTGCCGATGCCGCACGCCTTGCCGCGTTTGATCTGGTCGTGCCGGATGATGCCGAGGCAGAGCGCGTTGACGAGCGGGTTGCCGTTGTACGACTCGTCAAAATAGACCTCGCCGCCGACGGTCGGGATGCCGATGCAATTGCCGTAATGCGCGATACCGGCCACCACGCCGGCAAAGAGCCGCCGGTTGGTTGCCGCCGGCGCCGACCGGCCCTCGATGGGCCCGAACCGCAGCGAGTTGAACCCCAAAATCGGCCTCGCCCCCATCGTGAAGATGTCGCGGATGATCCCCCCCACCCCGGTGGCCGCGCCCTGGAACGGCTCGACGGCGCTGGGATGGTTGTGCGACTCGATCTTGAACGCGATCGCCCAGCCGTCGCCGATGTCCACGATGCCGGCATTTTCCTCGCCGGCTTTGACGAGGATGAACGGCGCCTCGCGCGGCAGTTTCTTCAGTTCGGGCCGGGAGTTCTTGTAACTGCAATGCTCCGACCACATCACGGAGAAGATGCCGAGCTCGGTGATGTTCGGCTCACGCCCCAAAATGGCTTTGATCCGTTCGTATTCCTCCGGCGTGAGGCCGTGCCTGGCGACCACCTCCGGCGTAATGGCAATGTCAGTCTTCATGGGATGGACGGAGTGTACCGGATTCGAGGGCGATTTGCATACAGCAATTCATCGCCGGGATGACCTCGCCAAACACGCCTTTGATGGCCTGCACCAGTTCCAGGCCGGTGCAGGCGCGGACTTCCCGGGCCGGCAGCGGGTAGTAAAGCTGAAACCCCGCCCACTCGTCGGGCCGGCAACGTGTCATCGCCGCCCGGCATTCCCCAACCGTCGCCACCTCGACGCGCTGTTCTTCACCAATGACCGCCGCCGCAAACCCCTCGCGCTGCACCAACCGGCGCAGTTCCCGGTCGAACACCGTGCCCGGCCGGCATTGGCGCACGAGCCGGTACCAGTCGAAATCCTCGCGTGTCCCCCACGGCTTACTGGCTTCGGGGCCGGTCAGGTAGCCGCGCTCGATTTGCAGGCCGCTCTGGAACACCTGCCGGTCGCCGTCGGCCATGATGAACAGTTTGGCGCAGCCGAAATTCACGTCGTGGGAGACCGGCTTCGCCAGCCGGTTGGCTTTGGGCAGCCAACAAATCCACTGCCAATACACGCCCCGCCCCCACCGGTCGGTGACGAACGGCGTCCGGTACGTCTGCTCCAGATGGAACTTCAAGATTTGCGTGATCCGCTCGTGCGGTTCGAGGTTGCCGACCCGGATGCCGCGCTGAAAATCAATCCACTCCGGCCGGAACGCCTCCCCGGTCGGCAACTCCCCCGCCCCGCGGCCACGTCTCGCCAGCGGCAACCAGTCGTGGGTGGACGTGGTGCGATTCATATCAACCGGCAGTATCCAGCGGGCTTCTGACGCCGAGGCCGGGCTTCTTCATCACGTGGGTGTAGATTTGGGTGGTCGCCACGTCTTTGTGGCCGAGCAACTCCTGCAAAGTGCGAATGTCGGTACCGGATTCCAATAGGTGCGTGGCGAAGCTGTGGCGGAGAACGTGCGGCGTGACGCGCTTGTTCAACTGCGCTTTCCGGGCAGCTTGCCGGATGGTTTGCTGAAAGGTGGCATCCAAGATGTGATGCCGGCGTTTGACGCCGGAGCGTGGGTCGGTCATGAATTGCCGGGAGGGAAAGAACCACTGCCATTCCCACGACTCACCTGCTTTCGGATATTTGCGTTCCAATCCTTCCGGTAGCCAAACGCCGGGCGCACCGGTGCGGCGATCTTCGTCAAAAATGCCATGCAACCAGTCCCGGTGTAGGCGCAGGCGTTCGCTCAAAGACTCCGGTAGGACGGTCACGCGATCTTTGTCACCCTTCCCCGCGCGCACCACCAGTTGCTGCCGGTCGAGGTCAACATCCTTCACGCGCAGGCCGAGCAATTCCATCAACCGGAGGCCGCTGCCATACATGAGTTCGGCCATCAGCCGGGTGGTGCCGTCCAGAGCCGCAAATAGTTGCCGGCATTCCGCGCGGGAAAGCACCACCGGGATCCGTGGATTGTGGGCGGCACGCGTGAAATCACTGAAGTCGCCCAACTCGTGACCGTAGACTTCACGCAAGAGGAACACAATCGCGTTGAGGGCCTGCTTCTGACTGGAAGCGGACGTACGCTGCCGCGTGGCCATCTCCGATAGAAACTCCTTCACGTCCGCTTCGGTCACCGCTTGCAGGTCCAGGGCGCCGCTGGGAACCGTCCGCGTCCGCCGCCGCTCCTCCAACCACCGCACAAAGCGCCCGGCCCAATGCCGGTACGCTTGTTCCGTCCGCCACCGGTAATGACCGGTGCGCAAGTGCTGAATCACCCGCCGCTCCCATTCTTCCGTGCCGGTATCCGCCGCGCCCAGCGAGGGAACATCCGCCAGTGTGTTAGTGGCGCGGGCGTCTCGCCCGTGTCGTGGTGACCAGCCAGCCCTGCTCACGGGCGAGACGCCCGCGCCACTTTGTTTTCCGCCCTCGCGAAAGAACCAGTTGATGGCCTCCCGCCACGTCGCCAATTGTGAAACGGCCAGCCGGCGATGGTCGGTGACATCCTGCATAAAGGCGCGGGCGGAGTTCACCGTCGCTTTTTGGCCGGTCTGTTTGCAGAAGCGGAGGTACTGAATGATGGCGAAGCGATATTGTTGTTGGCGGAGTGCGGGAAGCCGTAGTTGGGGAAGCCTCTCCGCCCATTGCGGAAACCAAATTGGTGGGGCCACGTTGTCTTTTTTCATGGCAAAACCTCGCTGACCAAGCACAAGCTGACTTTGTCTTCTGCCGGCCCATCCGGCAAGTGAAAAAGCAACACTCGAACTCCGTTTCCCCTGTCAGAACACCGTCGCGAAGTTGTTG
>Ga0078972_1008215_pt1 | contig 22117 bp, 28 predicted proteins | sample YelNatPaOPGAMG01_FD_67568 | JGI IMG/M metagenome (GOLD analysis project Ga0078972, IMG submission 67568) | Hot spring thermophilic microbial communities from Obsidian Pool, Yellowstone National Park, USA - OP-RAMG-01 (SPADES assembly) (version 2) | ecosystem: Environmental > Aquatic > Thermal...
TTCAATAAACAAGACCTCGATGGCGAAGTGCTGGGTATGAAATTTACGGGGTACCTGCCGGGAAGCGATTTTATCGTGGAGGCCACGGAGAGTGAGCTTTCCCCCAAAACAACCTTCCAAGCCCATGGGAGGGCTTTGAGGATAGAGGCTCTTCGTAAGGACGACGTGGTGGCCTGGATTCTGGAGAAGAAAAAGAAATCCGTGACCCGATATCCGGGCGTGATCAGAAGAGACTACGGAAGAGGCCGCGTGGTCTTTCTTGCTTTCGACCTTGGATTGAGCCTCTCCGACAACGAGGGATTCGTCGATCTTCTCGAAAAGGCCTTGAGCTACGTTCATCGAACGATGAAGGATTCGGGATTCTATGAGGGGCAGTTGATTCCCGTCGAGATCACTCTAAAAAGCTCGGGTGGTTCCCATGATCTCTTGGTGGCCGAGACTTATCCCGAGATGTTCCGGATATACGATCCGGAAAACGAGCAATGGGTGGATGAGAGGCCGTGGATGGTCGAACTTAACGTTGCCGAGGAGGAAACGATGATTCTCTACGATCTCCTTACGGCAGGTCCAGAGGGTTCCTACGCCCTTGTTACGGAGGTTGGATACGTGCAAGAAGGAACCTACCAGTCTTTAGGGTCAGTTACACTGGAATTCTCGATCATCGGCGATGAGAGGTCGTTGAGGGAAGATATCCTTTCGGCTTTGGAATCTCTCCAAGTGTCAGGAAAGGATAAGGCCAGCCTCGAACGGGCCATCCGGTATGTGGAAGCTGTTGGAGCACGGGGAGCGGCAACAAGAAAAGAGATCGAAGAGAACATCGCCGATCTCCTCCAAGCGATCGAAGCGCTTCGAACCATCGGTTTCGCGGAGCTGAGCGAAACGCGAAGACTTATGGACTTTCTCCTTCGCCTCTGGCAATCGCGCTGGTATCTCTCAAGCTCCGATTCGATGTAGGATGACAGGCTCGGTTGAAAGAAATCCCCTTTTTGTGCAAGATTGTCGCAAAGGCGTACCAAAATGTCAAAACAAATTCCGTTTTCTTCCGACCTGAGAGGATTGACATGATTTGACATCATTGTGACGTAAAATGTCACTTTCAACACCTCTTTTTACAGACCGGGATTTCAAAAATCGCTTTCTTTTCGAATACTTGAGAGGAATAGGAGTTTGGCATCAAGATTGCTTTCAAATGCTTTGGAATTGCCGATAAAGCCAAACCCCGAGCGATCGGGGGACGGAAAGCCACGCCTGCGTGTAAACAGTCGATACGCTTTGCGGGCGTGCCTGTCGTCCGAGATCTCTGCTTGTCCCAGGTGGAGACAACGGTGCGCAGGCACGGGTCCCTCAGGGATAGCCGGGCTGCCGAAGCAATACGAGCCGACTTCTTGTCGAAGAAATCGAGGCATTGCATTCGGAAATGGCGATTCCCGTACTGAACTTCCTTTCCACTTTTTTGAAGGGCTTTCAACCCCGGCGTGAAAACGCTTCGCCCCATGCCATGTTGGCGGGCCTCAATGCGGAGGTGTTTTTACGTCAGTGGGGAGCGCCAGAGGTTAAAACGACGCTCGGTCAGATTGAAGCCCTCTTTAAGCTGGATCGGCCTCTTGCGGCAGAAAAATCGAACCTCGTTCCACAACAGGGCGTAGCACCAAAAGGAGAATTCCGAAGCTTAAGCACCAAGACTCCCTGCCTCCCTCAAGGTCCCATTACCGTTTGGATTTACAAAAAGATGGACCGAATCCTTTTCTTCAGGGGCGACAAACTGATGTCTCACTTTAAGTGGACTCAATTCAAAAGGAGCTTGGTAGCTCCAAGGGAAGGAATCGAGTCCCGAGAGCGACCAGAAAAGAGAGCCTGTGTCGAAAAATCCCGAACCGCCGATCGTCCCAGGACTCCTCCCCGAATGGCCATCATTTGCCTCTAATGGCCCATGGCCGTGGGGCATCCTCGAACCACTAAAACCCCTATCGTCCAATTGAGGCCCTTGGGGGACCTCCGCGGGGTTGTTTTGTTGGAGGGGGCCCCTGTGCGTTTGCCCGGGGCTGGTGTGGGGGTTACCTAAGGGATGGGGAACGGACTATGCCCAGCCTCTTTGGTTTTTGGGCTGGAGCAGGCGAGGTCCTCTTGCACCCCGATTTGTTCCATTCGGCGTTGAGCCTTTCAAGGATCTGCCGCTGCTGGCGGATTGAAAAATCCGCAAACCGGGGTGCCCGTTTTCGATAGGTTCGTTCGATGAAGGCGATCGAGTTCTTCGTTGATCGAATCTGGGCAAGGATCATGTCGCATTTCTTCAATCCCCAGCGGGCCTCGATCGGGTGGTTAGGATCGGGGGAAAACCAGAGACCGTTCTGATAGGCATCGTAAAGCGTCATGGAACGGGTCGGTGAGATTTCGATTCGATAAGTGCCCATCATCCACTTCGCGAATTCACGATCGAGGCCGTTAGACTCGATGATCGCGCAAAGGGAATCCATCATCGAGATGATCATCCGATCACGATCGATGGTGTTATACTTCTCCCATTCCTTGGAGTTCTCCCGGCATTTTCCAAAGCGGCATCTTCGATATCCCTCAAGGACAAGGGGGACCCTTTCTTTGAGAAAGGCTGTCGTAGTTCGCATCGCCTTGAGCAACCTCTCCATAGGGGGGCGGACGTTCATATCGATCCTCCGGGAAACAGCCTCCACAAAATCTTCATAGCCGCCCTCGAGGGATAAGGTGTATTGTTCTTCGGAATAGAAGGGGTGCCTTTCAACGGGAAGATATCTCCACACTCCGTCTTCTCGAATCGGCCACCGAAACTTTACCAGGCCCGAATGAACACTTTTTTCGGGAGGGGGCGAAAAGAAGTACCCCATACTGAGCTTCCGAACCTTCGCGGGAAGGGAGGACTCCCAGGTCAGAAGTGGGTGTGGGTGGCTTCCATCGAGGGAAACATGGCCCACCATCCCCGCATGGGACTCCTTCACAAAAAAGACCGTTCCCGGAGCGACCGAATCGGCAGCGATACGGACGGGATAGGTATCGAAGGGAAGCGTGCCTGTCCAAGTTCTTGAAAGCATGTCGAGAAGGGCCGTTCGGAACCGTTTGTCCTTTTCCCAATTGGGATGGGTTGGAAGATGTTTCCATTCCGTAGACCAGTGGCCAATCCATTTCCCGTCCCATGTTGTGGCGGCAGCCGGAAGATGGGCTATCCGCGCATAAATCCATCGAACGGCGTAGACGAGATCCGCGCAATCGGTAGGAAGGTTGTAGCGGATGCAGAAATCGTCGGTCACATTTTCGTCAACCCATTTCTCGAATCGTCGTTCCTCTTCGAGGCTCCATTGGCGATCACCCACTTCCCAAACCTGATCCGAGTTTTCGATCGCCCCTTGACCGAGGCCGGAGGCGCAGAGAAAAGCGATGAGAAAGGCAACGAGCAAAGGCATGCTTCCATATTAAGGAGAAGGGAATCGGGTTGTCAACAGGGGAGCCAGGAATGGGCTGAAAATGAAATCGACAAAGGGAAGGATCTCGTCGCCAAAAAGGCGGCCAACTTCGTTCTCGCTTAGGGTAGAGGGAGGGAAATAAGGAGAAGCCCCTTTCGAGCGATGCTCGAAGCAAGGTCTGCGAAGGGCAAAAGGCCCGCAAAAGGGGACGGTGAAGGATATTCCTTCATCCTTCAATAGATGGGTTTTGGTCGAGTCCAGCGGGATAGGTTCTCCCCTTCCCTGATCCCCGTCTCCCAGAGGGGGTGGTCTTCCTTATCGGAAAAACCGCCATCCTGATCGAAGAAGGCCTGGTTACAATTGAGGTCACAGAATTTGTTTTTCAAAGCACAGCGAGAATTCCGGTAGTATTTGCACGCCTTGAGAATCATGGAAACCCCTCCTTTTATCGTTGCATGAGCTTAGAGAGCAATTCTTGTGCCATACTTGAGACTGGCGAATTGAGGATAAAAGAAGGAAATTTCCTCCCATCAGCCGGTGTGAGAACCCGCTCCGGGGAAGATTGTGGCCACCGGATGTACAATTTTGAACAGCACCTCTCCGACTCAAAGGAATCGTTCCTGAAAAAAGGTTTTGGAAGTCGGTCCTTCTTCCTTGTATTCCCCGGCTCGGGTGTTTAACTTAAGGGTAAGGGGGTGGTCCTATGGAAGAGAAATTGGTTAAATTAGCATTGGCAGTCCTTCTTGCCTTTCTGATACTGGTAGGTTGTGCGGGCGTTCAGACCGGTACGCAACCAGACGATGGCTTCTATCAGTGGGGGAAGGGGAAGGGCGATTGGACTACCCGGTATTGATGAAAGCCCGGGCGCAGGGAAGGGGCCTCTTGCAGATGGGAGAGCGATAATGATAGAAGAGAAGATTGTCGAGGTTTTTTCGGATTATGTCTGACCCTGGTGCTATTTCAGTACGGTCCGTATTGAAAAGCTGAGGAGAAATTACGAGATCGCGGTCCGATGGAGGGCTTTTCCTCTTCACCCTGAGACCCCTGAGGAGGGAACTCCGCTAAGAGAACTTTACAGCCGAAGGGGAATCGATCTTGCCGAGGCGACACAGCGGTTGAAGCGGGTGGCCAAAGAGGTTGGGGTGCCCTTTGGCGAAAGGACCATGACCTATAACAGCCGTTTGGCCCAGGAATTGGCGAAATGGGCGGAGTCAAAAGGGAAAGAGGATGCCTTTCACGAAGCGGTTTTTCGGGCTTATTACGTCGAGGCGAAAAACATTGGGAAAAAGGAGACGCTCCTGGAGCTGGCCAGATGTGCAGGCCTTGATGAAGAGGAGGCGCGATCGGTTCTTGAATCGCGTTCCTACCGAAAGGCCGTTGATTCGGATTGGGCCCGCTGTTCGGAGTTGGACATTACCGCTGTTCCCACGTTTCAGATGGATGGGGATCGAGTCGTAGGGGCTCAGCCCTATGAAGTTCTGGAGCAGTTTTTGAGGAGACATGGCGTTAAGGAACGGAAATGATGAAAGCTCTTGTGCTTACAGCGTATAGTCATCTTGAATATATGGAGGTCCCTCAGCCGGTCCCTGGCCCGGATGAGGCGCTCGTGGAAGTCAAGGCCTGCGGGATCTGCGGTAGCGATGTGCACGGGATGGACGGGAGCACAGGGAGACGGATCCCACCCCTCATCATGGGGCATGAAGCATCAGGGGTCGTTGCCGAGGCAGGGGAAGGCGTCAAATCCTGGCTTCCGGGCGATCGGGTTACCTTCGATTCGACCGTGTATTGTGGACGGTGCTCTTATTGTCAAGAAGGCCAGACCAACCTTTGTGAGCGTCGTCAGGTTCTTGGCGTGTCCTGTGGAGATTATCGCCGAGATGGTGCCTTTGCAGAGTATGTCGTTGTCCCGGAACGGATCCTTTACCGCTTGCCGGATAGTTTAAGTTTCGAACACGCGGCGATGGCGGAAGCGGTTTCGATTGCGGCCCATGCGGTAAGGCGGACAGCGGTCAAGGCGACCGATACGGTTGTTGTGGTGGGGACGGGAATGATCGGGGTTCTTGTCGTACAGGCCCTTCGCCTCGCCGGTTGCCGGAGAATTATCGCCGTGGATAAGGATCTCAAGCGCCTGGAGATGGCCTTGCGGCTCGGCGCTGACGAGAAGGTGGAGGCCGGACGGGTGGACGTGGCTGAAGCGATTCGAGAGCTCACAAAAGGCCGAGGAGCGGATGCGGCCATGGAAGTGGTGGGGCTTAACGAAACGGTGAAAACCGCCATCGTTTCTGTTCGTAGAGGGGGGCGCCTGACGCTCGTCGGGAACCTCTCGCCGACGGTGGAGCTCCCTCTCCAGAGGGTCGTGACGAACGAGCTAAAGCTCTCGGGTTCGTGTGCGGCGTCGGGCGAGTACCCCACTTGCTTGGAGTGGATGGCGGCTGGGGCCATTCAGGTGGCGCCGCTCGTGAGTGCCGTGGCCCCCCTTGCGGAGGGCCCTCGCTGGTTTGATTCCCTTCGCAAAGGCGAGCCCAATCTCTTGAAGGTGATCCTGAAACCGTAGGCCTCATCTGAACGATTTGCCAAGAGTGTTCCGAGAGAAAGCTTTAGCCCCGTGAGCACACCAAGTTTTCTCCCAGAGCCTGTAGGGGTGTACGTTGCAACGTGCCCACCCCGTGTGGTGCTCTCTGCGGGGAGAGAAGTTTGAAGGCTTTTGGAGATAACCTACCACCCAGGGGGCCCGTGGGGACCCATGGGAGAGATTCTTGGAACGCGACCGTTTCCCTTCCTTATCGCTTTTATTTTCAAAAGGCCATCATCAAGATTCGGATGCCCACAAACCCAAGCGCTATGGCCAGGCTTCGAACAATCCAGTTGCCGTGAACTCCTCCGGAAAGTCTTGCTCCCAACTGGGCTCCGAGCAAGACCCCGATAGCCAAAGCGATCATTCTTCGCAAGCCATGGCTGAAGACGCCTGCCATGAGATGGACGATTGTCCCGGCTAAGGCCATGACGGCCAGCATGAAATGGGAGGTCGCGGTGGCGATGTGGACTGGGAAATTCAATAGGTGGACCAGAGCGGGAACATGAATGATGCCGCCGCCGATTCCAAGGAGACTGGAAACAAACCCCACCAAAAGGCTCAACCCCACCCCGAGGATTGGATTGTAGGAATAGGTGTGTCGGGTCCCGTCGGCCTCGACCACGGTTCGTGTCCGATGGGTCGGCCGTTTTTCGGGTTTTTTCTGGCCGTCCCTGCCGGGCCGAAGGAAGAGAAAAACGGCAATGCCCATCATCAGAACGCCGAAGATCGCGTCAAAAAGTCGGCGGGGGATGTAGGCGGTGGTCAGGGCTCCCAAGACCGCGCCCGGGAGGGTGGCCGCCGACAAGAGCAGGCCTGATCGGTAATCGATACGGCCCAACCGTGCATAGGCTACCGAGCCCGAGAATGCGTTAAAGAAAACGACCGCGAGAGAGATCGCGGTGATCGTTTCGGGTTGCTCCTTCGGGTAACAAAGGAGGAGGAAGGGCACCAACACAAACCCCCCTCCGGCTCCGATGAGCGTCCCCAAGGTTCCGATGACAAAGCCGACAGGAATAAGCCAAAGATGCTGGAGCATCAACCGTCCCTCTCGCTTCTTATTCCTTCAGCGTGGCGGTGAGTCTCTTGGGTTTCAGAAGGAGGTTCAGGGCTTGGGAGATGTCTTGGACCACCACGTCTGCGCTCTGCAAGGCTGCGAGAGATAGCCCTTCATCTCCTAAGACGGCGATGCCGAGGGCGGCCTCCCGAAGAAGGAACTGATCGTTGCTTCCATTTCCAATGGCGATGGTCGACTCTGGAGCGATTTGGCTTAGAAAGGCACCCTTCGCGGCCTTGCTATCCTCATCCGGAACTTGAATCAGCTCCACGGTGAGACCTTCAACCTCTTTCGATGCGGTTCCGTGGGTGTCTGCTGTCAGGACATAAATTTTTAGAGATTGGGAGAGGAGATTGATCTTCTCTTTTACTTCGGGAGAGATCTTGCCGTCCGTGGCGATCGTTCCGTTCATGTCAAGGATCAGATTCTTTGCTTCCATATTGCCCCAACCGGGGATCTCGATTCTCATCATGGGTTTCGCCTTTCAAATCTCGAGGACACTTCCAACGCAGCCGTAGAAGAATCGATCCTTGAACTCCTGCTCAAGCCTTGAGGCGCCTCTCATCCCCGTGCAATGGGAGACCCCGATCTTTTCAACCCGAATTTCTTTTAAGCTTCGAATGGAATCTTCGAGTTGCTGAGGGTTCAGAAAGTCAAGGTGCGTTCCCCCTAAGATAGCATGAAAGCGATTCTTTCCCGTCTTTTCGGTCACGTGATGGATGATGTTGATCATGCCCGCATGAGCACATCCGAGGATGAGGACGAGTCCCTTTTCGCTGTCCAGAACCAAGGATTGATCGTCGGGGAAGGTGTCTTGGATGCGCTTGCCGTCCACCTCGATGACCAGTCTCGGATCGGATTTCTCGAAGCCCGTTTGTCTCGGTACTTCGCCGGTAAGGTATATCCCCTTTTCGACTTCGACCCATTCTCGATTGAGGATGAAATTCGCCCCGAGCGTTTCGAGATAGGCTCGCTTGTAAGGCAATCCTACGAATCGTTTGATTTCACGATCGCCTTCTTTGCTCACGGCAAAACGATCGAGAAAAATGTCGGGATGTGCGTGGACCTCCACCCTTCCCCGGAGCTTAAGCACTTCGGGAAGGCCTCCTGTATGATCGTAGTGTCCGTGGCTCAGGAAGATCTTTGCGATGCTTCGAAGGTCCTTATTGAGCAGGAGGGCGTTGGCCACTACGGCATGCCCGCTGCCGGTGTCGAAGAGATAGGATTTTGTCTCGGTTTCAATGAAGGCCGAAAAGCCATGTTCTCCAAACCCCACGAGACGGCCCACCGTGTTTTCACAAAGAATGGTTATTCGAAGAGTCATGTTCGCGGCCTCCTTCCTTTAGCCTAACTTCTTGAGACAGTAGTGTCAACCGACGCATCGCAACGGGATTGGGAAAAACCCTCTCTCTTCCGCCAGGAAGGAATTCATTAATCTTCTCAAAACAGAGATGACGGAGATCCCCCTCTCCCGCCTTGGCGGGAGAGGGCTGGGGTGAGGGTGTTCCCTTGGAATTGCCCCCTCACCTCAATCCTCTCCCCGGGGGAGGAAGATTTATTTTGCCTGGTTTTGGCCAAACTCATATGAGCATACGAATAAACTCCGAGATTGCTTCGGCACGGCGTGCCTCGCAATGACGGAGGGGAGCGCCTCTTCCACAGGGGCAGGGGGGTTTATTTTCCCTTTGTTTGCCCGGACTCATATGAGCATAGTAATAAGGGCTTGGAGGCTTGGGAGGAGGTTATTCCTGTTCGCTCCATTGGATCGTATCGCCCACTTTCACCTCACCCCCCTCTTCTACCTTGCAAAAAATCCCTTCTTTCGGCAGGATGGAGTAGCCCTGGTAGTTGTAGGTATGAGCTTCGGTGGGATCCTTTCCAATTTGAATCACCCTCAGCCTGGCTTCTCCCGCTTGCAAAAGGGCTCCGATCGGAAGAGAGGTCAGATCGATTCCTTCGGTCGTGACATTCTCCGCGAAGCATCCCGGCCCCGCCGAAATGCCCGTACCAGCGCAGAGTCTGCGGATGCTTTCAATGGCTAAGAGGCTTACCTCTTTTTCCGTTCCACCATGGGAATCCCCAAGCAATCCAAATCCCTTCCGGAGTGTTCCTTTACCTATATTCTGCTTCGGATCGCTCCGTTTCTGACTTACACAAACACCGACGACTTTGCCCGTCCTTCGAGGCTCCCGTGCCAAGGTCTAAAAAGTCCTCGTTTCTTCGATTTTTCGGCGCTTCCCCATTTCGCCAGAACCGGTTCCGATTTCCCTTCCCATAGAGCCGTCAAAAGGGAACGATCCCTTTCTTCAAGACTGCCTGGAAATGCCATCAGGCACTTTCTTGTTTCTTTCCCGTCAGCGTCACAATGTAGGCCGCGCCCATCTTGTCGATGTGGTTCTTGATCCTCTCGAAAAAGTGAAGATGGGCCTCTTCCTCACCGAGAAGCTCTTCAAAAAGGTCCTTCGACTTCTGGTCCTTCTCGGCGGAGCAGATGACCGATGCTTCGTTATACATGGTGATGGCTTGATTTTCAAGGTCGACGTCCGTGGCCAACATCTCTCCAATTTCTTGGCCTTTCTTGGGAAGGGCATTGGGTTTTGAGGTGGGCTCGCCGTTGAGAAAAAGGATCCGTTCCGCCAGCTTTTCGGCATGTTTCATCTCTGCAATGGCTATCTCTTTCAACTTGGAGGCCAGTTTGCCATAGTCGCGGTCCTCCAGTTCGTAGTGATGGAGCATGTACTGACTGATCGCTCCGAGCTCCCTTGCCCTGGCTTCGTTCAATAAATCAATCACCTTCTGACTCATACGTCGTTCCTCCTTTTGATTCAAGAGGCGAAGACCTTTGGCCTCTCGGGTGAAGAATTTTTCTCATGAGGGAACCCCCAAGCCTTTTTTCTTGAACCGTCCTCACCGGGCCTTTCTCACGCAAAGGGTGCGGCAAGAACCCGCTGGACCTCTTCCCACATGCTTCGAACGATCTTCGCAACTCCACCACAGGTATAGGCGAGCATCGACCCCGGTGATGGAAGCCGAAACCGGACAACCGATCCCTGGGGGCCCTCGACACCGCAATCCACCATGACCTTGTTCTTCGCTAAGGCCGTAAAGGCAGCAGCTATCGTCCTCTTTCCCGTCCCTCCCTTGCCGCTGACGATCGCCAACTGTTTTATCCGATTCTTTTCCCGTCCCATGGGATGGCTACCTTGTTCGAACCTTTGTCGAAGAACACCTCTCCGTGACCGCGCGATGAGGAAGTCATGCGCTCTATTGTCCCACCGACTCTTTTTCTCCCGTCTTTTTCTTCCGGTAATTGGCAATCGCCTCATGGAGGCCTCGGATGGCGAGGAGGGAGCAATGGGCTTTTCGTGCAGGGATGCCTCCTGCTGCCAGGATAACGTCGTTGTCCGTCAACTTTAAGGCCTCATCGAGCGTTTTACCGATGGCGAGTTCCGTTGCAATGCTGGCCGTGGCAATAGCTCCGGGACATCCCTGGGTCAAGAATCGGAAGTCAGATATTCTTTCGTCTTTCACTTTGAGGTAAACTCTGATAAAATCTCCGCATGCCGGATCTCCGACAGTCCCAATGGCGTCGGGGTTCTCGATTTCTCCGACGTTTCGCGGATGAACAAAGTGATCGATCAGCGTCTCATTATAGACGAGATAGCCTACTTCGTCATTCAGTTCCTGGGTTTCTTCGAATCGATCCATGGAGCTTCTCCAATGTTTCAAAGAATTCTTGGAAACGTAAACGATACGAACCCTTCTCAAGGACGAAGGGGACCCCTTTCGAATAACACTCCGCGATGCCCCGGTCCAGGGGGATTTCCATGAGAACCGGGTTCTTTTGAGAGGCGCAATAATCCCAAACCTTGCGGTCTGCGGCATCCGCTTTGTTGACCACCACGCCCATGGGAGTGTTGAGTTTTTTCAACATGCCGACTGCCAGTTCCAGGTCATTCAGCCCAAAAGGTGTCGGTTCGGTAACGAGGACGCAAAAGTCACTTCCCTTGACGGTTTCGATGACCGGCCGCGAGGTGCCCGGAGGGGCATCGAGAATTACGGTTTTTCCCCGCTGCAACTTCTGTTTGACCCTCCGAATGAGAGGAGAGGCCATGGGTTCTTCGATATGGAGAACTCCATTGACAAAGGCGATCCCGTGCGACTCATCGACTCGAGGGACAGGAGTTCCCACGGAGGCCACCCGATGGATTTCCGGTTTGTTAAAGAGGGGAACATTGGGTTCCTCCACGTCGCAATCGATGAACTCCACGCTTTCTTCGGGAAGCGAAAGAGCCAGATTGACCGCGAAGGTGGTCTTTCCAGTGCCCCCTTTGCCAGTTGCAACGGATAGAATCATAACGGACTTTCCCAAGCCTTCACTTCTTCAGCTCTTCAAGCCTCTTTTCCACGCGACTTAACTCGTCTCGAAGGAATTGGGCTTCCTCTTCAAGGTAGCGGATCTCCTCCTCTTTTGTCGGAGGACCCCAAGGATAAGGGGAAGCTCCGTACCACGGAGGGTGCCAACACCATCCCCGGCCATAGCCGTGAGGATAAAACCTCCATCCCGCTGGACCCATTCCGTAAGGCATCGAAATCCCTCCTTTCGTTAGGGCGTTTTTTTAAAGCCGAAGGTTGGAAAAACCCCTTGCACAAAGGTCAACGGAACGTACGGGTAAAGAGAAAGTCACTCATCGACCTTCCTGCTCGCAACCGTGATCGTGGCCGTGGTGTTCACAGGCAACGATTCCTTCAATCTCTCCACGCAGATAGGCCTCGACGATATCCCTCACCTTTCCCTCAACCCCTGTTGCGACGTCAATGCCAAATTGGGTGAAGAAATCGATGGCCCTCGGTCCCATGCCGCCGGCGATCATGACGTCGGCCTTTTGGGCGTGGATGAACTCGGGGATCACCCCGGGCTGATGGTTGGGAAAGTAGGGGTTTCGGACGACCTCCGATTTAAGGATCCGGTTTCCTTCCACCTCGACAAAGGTGTAGAAGGGACATCTTCCGAAATGGGCACTCAGGTATCCGTCAAGGCCGGAACCATCTTCGCAAGCCAACGCAATCCGTTTCATCTCTTAACCTCCTGGCGTTTGAAATGGTAAGGCTGGGTATCAAGGTACAACTCCTTCTCCCTCTTTCCAAAACGGACAAATTCTTTGCAACGGTCCGCAAGGGTTTGAAATGCCCTGGCCGCCTCGGATTGGGGGTGCTCGATGACCAGAGGAATTCCCTTGTCGCAATCGTTGACCATGTCTGGATCGATCGGAATGCGACCCAGGAAAGGTACCTTCAATTCGGAGGCCGCTCGTTCTCCTCCGCCGGTCTTAAAAAGGAGGATCTCTTCGTGGCAATGAGGACAACGCAATCCGCTCATATTCTCGACGATGCCCATCACGGGTATACCCAGCATCCTGCTGAAACGGACGGCCTTTCGGGAATCAAGGAGGGCCACATCCTGAGGTGTTGTCACGATTACAGCACCGTCGACGTCCCGGATCAAGTGGGCGATGCTGAGGGGTTCGTCTCCTGTTCCAGGAGGAAGATCGACGACCAGATAATCGAGTTCTCCCCACTCGACCTCTCCGAGGAATTGGTTGAGGGCACTGTGCTTCAAGGGACCTCGCCAGACCACGGGGTTATCGCGATCGCCGATGAAGAAGGCCATGGAGATCACCTTCAGATTCGGGAAAACCTCCACAGGAATCATCCCATCGACGGACCCTCCGACTTGACTTGCCTCGATTCCAAGCATCTTGGGGATGTTCGGGCCGTGAATGTCCGCATCGAGAAGTCCCACTTGCAATCCATCCCGTGCCAACGTTACGGCCAGATTGGTGGCCACAGTACTCTTTCCGACGCCTCCCTTTCCACTCATCACCAGGATGCGGTGTCGAATACGGGCAAGCTTGGCCCGCAATCGTTCCTGGGCATGAGCCTCTTTCTGCTGCTGACTGCACGAATCGGAATCCTTACAGGATTCGCATGTTCTGTCTTGATCGCACCTTGCTTCGTCCATCGATCTGACCTCCTCCGTAGGTTGAAATCCGAGCTCCGGATGTCCGAGGGGTTTCATTTCTTTTCGAGGAGAAACCCCCTTTTCCACCCGCAACGGCGCCTTTGCCTTCTCTCACAACGACACCCCGGCCGAAGGGTGCCTTTGACGAATTGATCCAGAACCACCTCCGCCTCGCCGATCACATCCTGAATCACCTCGATCCCCCTGCCTCCAAGCTCACGGGCTGAGAATCGATCGATTCCTCCGCAGATGAGTTTATCGACACCATTAAAGGTAAGCTGCTCCATACGCTGATGAGGGTTGAGGTTCAGGGTCGAAAAGGTCTCCTTTCTTACGACCTCTTCCCCTTCGACCTCGATGATCCACATCTCCGGTGAGAAGTCGAAGCGGGGAGAGATTCGGTCTTGAAAGATGGGCATGGCGATTTTCATCGCACCTCTCGACCTCCTGGTTCCACAACCCGAAGGCTCCCGACACAGATTCCTTCTTCTCGACCCATGAAGCACGGGGAGGAAGAGGGGGCCTTGAAGGGTTCTTCCGTCGATACGCTCAAGATTTCAGAGATTGAGGTAAGCAAAGAAGGTGCCAAAATGACCGCCATCATAAAAAGTGCAGTGATTACGAATGGTTCGACCTATTCGACGCAACCCGCCGTCGGCGAAGCAGAGGATGAAACGTTTCAAAAAAGAAACTTGTGAAACAGATATGTATCGTTATTGGAACAGGTCTGCCAATCCGTAGCGTTTCATCTTCCTCCAAAGCGTGGTTCGGCTGACACCGAGGTCTTGAGCCGTCTTGGTCCGATTCCCCCGATGGTTTCGCAATGCCCTTTCGATTGCCTCTGCCTCGGCCCTCTCCAAGGGAGCCCCCTCTCGCGTCCCGGAAACCCTGATCTCCTCCGCGGACACGGCGAGCAGCTCCTTCGGCAGGCAGTTCACCTCGATCCGGGTACCTTCACAGAGGATGAAGGCATGCTCGATGATGTTTTCGAGCTCCCGGATGTTTCCAGGATAATCGTAGTCGAGGAGTAAGCGGAGGGCCTGCTCGGATATACCTGAAACCTGTTTTCCCATCTTTGCGTTGAATTTCTGAATGAAAGCATCGATCAAAAGGGGAATGTCTTCTTTTCGTTCGGATAAGGGGGGCAATTCGAGTTTGACCACATTCAGACGATAATAGAGATCATCTCTGAATTTTCCCTCTTGGACCAGCTTCGAAAGGTCTTTGTTTGTGGCGGCAATGATCCGCACATCCGTCTTTCGAGGAGAGGTGGAACCAAGGGGTTCGTATTCCTTCTCCTGAAGGACCCGAAGGAGCTTGACCTGAAGAGCGGGTGTCATGTCCCCCACTTCATCGAGGAAGAGGGTGCCGCCGTTCGCAAGGGCGAAGCGACCTGGTTTGTCCCGCTTGGCATCGGTGAAGGCCCCCTTCACGTAGCCGAAAAGTTCCGATTCGAGCAACGAGTCTGGAAGGGCTCCACAGTTGACGTTGATGAAAGGCTTCGTTTTCCTTCGACTGAGATGATGGATGGCCTTTGCCAGCAATTCTTTTCCCGTTCCGCTGGGGCCCTGAATCAAGACCGTGCTATCGCTCTCGGCGATATTGGGCAGGATGTTGAAGATGGCTCGCAACGCGTGGTTCTTGCTGACGATATCGCCGAGGGTGTATTTTTCGTGAAGTTCCTTCTTGAGCTCCTCAATCGTGGAGAGGTCCCGAAAGGTCTCCACCCCCCCGATCATCTCTCCCCGTTCGTTTCGAAGAACGGCCGTGCTGATGCTGATAGGAATTTTCTTGCCGTCCTTGCGGAGAATCGTGACGGGAAGGTTTGTGATCTCTCTCTTGGTTCTGAGCGTTTCTTTGAGGGCGCAGCGCGTTTGGCAGATATCGGCCCTGAAGATGTCGAAGCAGTAATGACCGATGGCCTCTTTGCTCGAAAAGCCGGTTATTTCCTGGCCGGCCTTGTTGATGAAGGTGATTCGGCCCTCCTTGTCGATGGTGAAGACACCGTCGGCGATGCTGTCCAGGATGACGTTGAAGAAAGGTTCTTCCTTTTTGCGCGCCATGGGGGAATGGTACCATATTTGAGACGGATTCTAAAGGCCTGGACCGCCGTCCAAAGGCATGAGCCAGAGCGATTCGTCCCGAAGAGCAGCCTTGACCCTTTTTCGAGGAAAGAGGTCGAGGTTTCGGAAGGCATAGTTTGGGATCGCTATTTCAAAAGGGATCCGGCCCTCGAGGGATTCAAAAAAGACCGTTCGATCCCTCCCTCGATCCACGATGTCGACGATTATTCCCTCGATGAGATTGTGCTTGAGGGAATCCTTGATCGGTTTGGTCTCCCGAATGATCATCACCTCCTCGGGGCGGATGAAAAGATCGACCTCCTCGCCGAGTCGCAACCCCTCCGGGCAAGCCCGCCCGGGGATCGAAAAGGGAAGACCTTGGACATCCAGTATAAACCGGGAAGTTTCCTTCTCTTCCTTCAAGACCTTTGCCCGGTAGAGGTTCTTCGCTCCGAGGAATTCAGCCACCTTTCTCGATCGGGGTTTGAAAAAGATCTCGTCCCGTTTTCCCCTTTGTTCCACTCTTCCATTGATGCAGAGGGTGATTTCTCCGGCCAGGAGATAGGCTTCTTCAAAATCGTGAGTCACGCAAAGGGTCGTCGGGTGAAGGAAGGCATGAAGGGTCTTTAAGAGCTTTTGAATCTCCTTTCTCATAGAAGGGTCGAGACCCGAAAGGGGTTCGTCGAGAAGAAGAAGTTTTGGTTTCGGGGCCAAGGCCCGTAGAAGGGCGACTCGCTTCTTCTCTCCGCCGCTCAGCGTCGCTGGAAATCGGTCCAAAAGGGGCGAGAGGCGCATCTGTTCGATGAGGTCGTCGACGTAGGGTTTGTAGCGAGCCATGTCGAGGTTTCGTGCCCTGATTCCAAAAAAGATGTTATCCCGGACCCGTAGATGGGGAAAGAGTGCTAAATCCTGGGGAACGTAGGAAATCTCCCTCTTCTCGGGCGGCAAGGATTGAACCTCCTTTTCTCCAATCCATATCCTTCCCTCTTTGGGCTTGCGAAGCCCCATGATCGATTCGAGGATGAGGGTCTTTCCGCTTCCCGTGGGGCCGAGGAGGAAGTGAAAGTCTCCTTCGGCGATGCGGATATGAAGTTCCTCAATCCGGAAGCGATCGAACTCGACTCTAAGCCCTTCGATCCTAATCATCGTGATACCTCTTCCCCGTCAGGCGAACGGCATAGAGGGTGATAAGACCCAGAAAAGCGAGAATCAGGATGAGGACAACGGCTCGCTCCACGTTGGCCGAGCCTAAGGCCAGGAAGATCGCCACAGGGAGGGTTTCTGTCTTTCCGGGCATGGCTCCGGCAAGGGTCACCGTGGCACCGAATTCGCCTACTGCCTTCGCCCACGAAAGAATGATCGAGGCCGTTAGCCCTCGAAGGGAGAGGGGCAGGGTCACTTTGTAAAAGGCCAGCCAGGGAGAGAGCCCGAGGGATCGGGCCACGGCTTCATAGCGCGGAGCGATTTCGTCGAGGGAGGCCTTCATAAGGCGGGTCGCCAATCCCGCAACCGATGCAAACTGGGCAAGGATGATCCCGGGCACCTCGAAGACAAAATAGATTCCCTTGGTTTGGATGAGCGTTCCAAGGGGTGTGTTGAAGAAGACGAGGAGGGCTGCGCCCAGAGCGATGGGCGAGATGATCATCGGGATTTCGAGAAAGGTGTCAAGAACGTGTTTGCCCGGGAATTCAAACCGGGAGAGGGCATAGGCAGCCGGTAATCCAACCACCACAGCAAGAAGGGTGGCCAAGGTGGCGGCAACGAGGCTCAGGCGGATGGAGAAAAGGGTGGAAGGGTGAAGAAAAACCTCCCAGAATCCTTTGGCTCCGAAGAAAAAGAGAAGGGAAAGCAAAAGGGTGAAATAGAAGAGAAAAAGCGCTACCGAAGCGCCGATCATCGTTTTGCGAAAGCTCATTTCCTCTCCCCCTGCGAAGACGTCGCCTTCCAGATGTTTGGCAGCTTATACTCCCCTCCCACCGGAGCATCGGGTCGGGTGAATCGTCGGGCCTCTTCCAGCTCCATGAGGTAGTGGTATTTTCGAAAGGGGGCTTTGCCTTCGGCGGAGAGAAGGAAATCGATGAACCTCTGTGCCGTAACCTTGTCCCAAGCGAATTTTGAGATGGCGATGGGAAGGTAGCCGATTCGGGGGATTTCCTCCGGTTTGAGCAGGATCGTTTCGATCCGATCGGGGTCCCAATAGTGGAAGACCCGCCACCCCAACACAGCGTCCACCGCCTTGAGGGAGACAGCGTTCGCCGTCTTTTCGCAGCTCTCGGTATAGTTCACCAGGTTCTTTCGAAGACGATCTTTTTCTTGAGGCGAAAGGTTCTTTTCGATGATCTCAACTGCGTACGTTCCCACGCAGACCATCTCAGGATGGGCAATCGCCAGGCGCAGCCCCTCCCGGGTCAAATCACGAAGGGTACGGATGCCTTTGGGGTTTCCCTTCTGGACATTGATTGCGGGGACGAGATAAACGACGATTCTTTCCGAATCCGGGAAGACCAGCCCCTCGCGCTTGGCCATCTCCATGAAATCGGAAGAGCCTGGAAAGTAGAGGTCCCCCCTTTGGGCCAGCTTCATCTGGGAGAGAACAAACCCGGAACCTCCGAAGGTCGCTTCCACAATGATTCCGGTTTTCTTTTGGAAGGCCTCGATTACTTCCTCGGTAGCCGGCTTGCTCGCAGCGCCGGCAAAGAGCAGGAGCTTCGCGGCGGAGAAAGCGAGCTGGGCCTGGCCCAATAGGAAGAAAGTGAGCATCGGCAGAAGCGAAAGGGCCTTTGGGTGAAAAAATCCTTTGCGTTGAAACAGGTGACAATGGAGCTTCATTTTCGTCTCCTTCCTCTACGCCGGCGGGAGTCCGGAGCGTCGCGGTCTTCCCTCTCCTTTCGCGATCTTCCTTTCAAGGGGCCAAAATGTTTCTCGAAGAGGGTTTCCATCGCCTGATCCACATCTCGCCTCAGCCCTTCGTAGCGGGCGACCAATTCTCTTGCCTCGGACGTCAGTTTGGACCCGCCTCCCGAAGGGCCCCCGACCTTTCGTTCCAAGAGCGGAAAGCCAAGCCTTCCCTCCAACGTTCGAATCAGACCCCAGGCCTTGCTGTAAGACATGCCCATTTTCGCCGCGGACCGATTCAGGGAATCCGTCTGCTCGACTCCCTTGAGGAGGGCAAGGGGACCGTCGCCAAAAGCCTTTCCGCTCTGATCGATCCAGATTTTGTAGACGAGCTTCATGGGCGATCGAACCGTTATACGAGATCTCGAATAACGATACGACAAAAAGGCGACCCGGTCAAGAGCATCCTCCGGGTCGCAGCGGGTTCTTAGACCTCTTCGAGAAGGAGTCGATGATCGAGGAGGTTCATCTCCTTGATGCGGGCTTTCAGCCTCTTTTGCTCGCCGAAAATATTCTGAAGGTAAAGCTCGCTTCCTTCGGGCCGAAGGATGGAAACATCTTCCATGATCAGCTCTTCTTTATCCCCTTTCACAAGGTATGCACTCGATTCGCACATAGGGCGCTCCTTTCTTTCGACCGTTTGGAATAAAAAAAGCCACGTCCAGCCTCTTTCGTAGAGGAGCCTGGCCTTCGTGGCCACTCTTTTTATAAAACTGAAAACCCGTTTTGTCAAAGGGCGTGGCCCCTTCTTTTCGGAAGACGGGCGTCCGATGCTGTCTCGCCCACAAGGGATTGAAGCGTTATGGAGAACTTAGGGGGATAGGAACTTCTGGATCGTAGAGACGAGGGTCTTTGAGAACTTTTCCTGAAACTCGGGGCGGAGAAGCAACTGTTCTTCGTCCTTGTTGGTGATGTAAGCCATTTCCACGAGGACCGAGGGGATATCAGGAGCCCTCAGAACCACGAAGTTTGCCTGTTTGTAGGTCGAGTATTTCAGACGATGGATCTTTTTGAGGTCATCGAGAAGGAGTTCCGAAAATCGGAAACTCTCCTTCATGGAGTTGTTCTGCATCAGGTCAAAGAGGATCTGGTTCACCTCGGGATTCTTTGATAAAGAGGCCGGGGTTGGGATTGCTCCACCGAGGATGTCCGACATGTTTTCCTTGTCGGCCAAGATCTTGGCAGCCTGGTCTGTCGCACCCGAAAGGGATAAACAATAGACCGAGGATCCCTTTGCGCCGGGATTGAAACTTCCGTCCGTGTGGAGGCTGATCAAGAGATCGGCCCGGTATTCCCTGGCTATTTTCACCCTTGTATGCAAAGGAATGAAGTAATCCCCTTTTCGGGTGAGAAAGGCCTGAATCCCTTTGCCTTGATTGAGAAGCTGGACGACCTGAGTGCCCACCTTCAGCACAATGTCCTTTTCCATTGTCTTTGTGGGCCCCACTGCTCCAGGGTCCTCTCCTCCGTGGCCCGGATCGATGACAACGATCTTCGACTTCGGCTCAATCTCTTTCTGCCTCCTTCGTTCCTCCTCCTCTCTTTTTTCCTGGACAAGATCGACCAGATCCACAACCAAGCGGTAAGGTTTGTCCTGGTGGGGCTTGAGAAGGAAGACGTTCGCCTTGAGGGGTCTTTTCTGCTGCAAGAGGAGTTTGACGCTGTCCGGAGCCACCTCGGTCAAGATGACCTTATTGACGAAAAGGTCTTTCGGCTCCCATTGCCTCTTTTGGGTTTGAAGGGATGCCCCTTTCAGTTCGATGACCGTTTGAGGAGGAGCTTCTTGGGAGATTGTATCGAACTGGACGGGTTCGTTGAGATCGAGGACCACGCGGGTATGATCCGTGGCGGACCAAAACCTCACATCCGTGACCTTCGCTGCAACCCCTTCTGCCGGCTGGAGGAGAAGGACGGAAACGACCATCAAAAAAATAGAAGAGATCTCAAAAAGGCGGTTCATCTTTTCAGAGTACCGATACCATATCGGAGCGCCTCTGTCAAACCCGGCCGGCTCCCGATAGTAACGAGAGTCAGAGGGAATGAGGGGGGAGATAAAGGGGGCAACTCCAAGGCAACACCCTCACCATAGCCCTGTCCCGCCAAGGTGGGAGAGGGAGGTAGCTGTCATTTCCATGTTGAGAAGATGAATAACTTCTCTGTTTCCGTCAAGGGCTTGGAGCCAATTTTTTGCGATTTCCCCGATTGCTTCTTACGTTGCCGCTCACAATAACGGGAAGGACACACCTCGCGATGAGCAGAAGGAGAGGGCCCGAAGCCAAGCTCGCCACTGCGAGCGCAGCGAAGCAATCAGCGAAGCAATCTGAGGGTTGGACTTGCCCCCTTCCCGAATCGGAGCCCGGGCCCCTGGTGGAGAACCGCAGGCCAACTTGACAGGGACGAAAGATTGGCATTAAAGTAAATTCGCCGGTCTATCCCGTAGGAATGAAACGATTGGGAGAAGAAGATCGTCGTCCATCCATTTCGAGGGCTTTTTGCCGAAGTCGAGTTCCATAGCCTCTATGATCTCTGCCATTTTGCTTGGTGCGGGTGAAAGCAGACGGATGGGAGCGGATAAGCTGAGCCTTCCCCTTGGTACGAAGACGGTCCTCGAGCGTTGCCTCGACACGTTGATCCGCTCAAAGGTGGACGAAATCATTCTGGTCGTTCGTTCCGAACCGGCCTTCTGGAGCGGGCTTGCCAAGGGGGACAAGGTCAAGCTCGTTTTCAATCCCTCTTACCGGTGGGGTATGAGCAGTTCCATCCGAAGGGGCCTTCGTTCGGCCCATGCCAAGGCACAAGGTTTCTTGATCGCCTTGGGTGATCAGCCTTTTTTGAGGCCGGCAACGATCAACACCCTTATTAAAGCCTTTCGTCCCGGGAAAGGGATGATCGTGATTCCCTGTTATGGAGGGAAGAGAGGGCACCCTGTTCTCTTTGATCGATGTTATCTGAAAAATCTTCTTCAGCTCAAGGGAGACAAGGGAGGGAGGCCGATCATCGATCGGTATGCTGAAAGAGTCATTTGTGTACGGACTCGATCGGAGGGTGTCATCCGAGATCTCGACACCTGGAAAGATTACAAAAAAGCATGCAAAATGAGGAAGAGATCGAAGGGCAATTCTATGGCCCTCAAAAAACGAAACGTCGGGTAGGAGGAATCGCCTTTGGAAGAGAGAAGGTCGCTGGCGGAGTTGGTTGTGCTCATCCGAGGCGCTGGAGAGATGGCCAGCGGTGTGGCCCATCGCCTCTTTCGGTCCCATTTCAAAATCTGCTTGCTTGAAATTCCCCGTCCTCTCGCTGTGCGCAGGGAGGTCTCTTTCTGTGAGGCGGTTTACGAGGGAGAAAAAGAGGTGGAGGGGGTCTGGTCCAAACTCGTCCCGAGATTGGAGGAGGTGGAGGCTGTCTGGGCAGAAGGGAAAATTCCCCTCTTTGTTGATCCACAAGCCAGATCAACCCGAGCGTTTCTTTCGCCCGATGTCGTTGTGGATGCAACCTTGGCCAAGCGGAACCTGGGGACCCAACGAACCGATGCTCCTTTGGTCATCGGGCTTGGACCCGGGTTTACAGCGGGAAAGGACGTACATGTGGTGATCGAAACGAACCGGGGTCAGAACCTGGGCAAGGTTATTTACGAAGGAGGGGCAGAACCCGATACGGGGATTCCAGCCCCTGTTTTGGGATTTACGGTCGAAAGGGTTCTTCGCGCCACGGGAAATGGGGTTTTCAGACCGGTCAGGTCGATCGGGGAGGGGGTTGAAAAGGGAGCCATTGTGGCCTGGGTGGAAGATCAACCGGTGACGGCGGGGATTGACGGAGTGATCAGAGGCATGCTTCGGGGCGGAACCGAGGTGAAAGAAGGGATGAAAGTGGGGGATATTGACCCGAGGGGCAAAAGGGAGCTTTGTTTCACCATCTCCGAAAAGGCGAGAGCGATCGGCGGAGGGGTCCTCGAGGCGATCTTAAATCGATTCAACCGGGCATAGGGGGCGCTGGTGGACCCGGATCAGAAGGTGATCTTTTCTCTGGTCGAAGGGTTTGTAGTGGGGGAAAGGAGGGGGATTTCCCTCAAAGAGGCTT